>Ga0307512_10000970_pt1 | contig 42185 bp, 48 predicted proteins | sample 14_EM_MG_FD_200267 | JGI IMG/M metagenome (GOLD analysis project Ga0307512, IMG submission 200267) | Populus trichocarpa ectomycorrhiza microbial communities from riparian zone in the Pacific Northwest, United States - 14_EM | ecosystem: Host-associated > Plants > Roots > Unclassified | place...
CAATGAACCCATTGGCAGCCTGTATTGGCTAAAATGTTAGTGATAATATCGAGTCCGCCTCCTACAATTGAGCGCCCGCAGAGCGTCAACTGCATTTGTGGAGGCTCAGAACGCTACCCAGGAATGAAGTGGATTGTGCCGTTCCCAAATCGAGTTTTACGTGGTCAGTCTTCGCAATCCAACCTTGTATACATCCTCAAAAATTTGCCTGCAATGTCTTACAGATCTGATTTTTTTACTTCTGGCAGTAGAGTCAATATTTAAGAACCCGCAGTCTGCTTTGCTGTATCGTTACTTTGGGCAGTCTTTCTAGTCGGATTACCCAGCTTTCTATTACCTACCGCCATGACAGTTTCGAAGTCTTGGAACACCTCATTGCTCAAGGTTATGATGTCTTCCAACAATGAAAGTGTCTTCATTCGTGATTTGAGCGGCCCTACTTTACAAATCATCTTCGATGCTTGGTGGGTTTCAATGAATGTAGACTCGAAGCAGCCTATTCCTTGGAATAATTCTAGTCATGCGCCTTAGTGGCGATGCTATGTACAGTGCGGAATTGTTGACACCGGCAGCCCTGGCATCGTATCTATCGATTGTTATCAACTTCTTCGCCATCCATCAGAACATGGGACTAGCTCAATAGGGAAACACTTGCTGGCAAAAGCTCACATCGCAAGGTTGAACGAATTAACAGAGTTAGAGGTCACTGAATTGACTAGTTGGACAGTCGATGAAATAGCTTTGGCCATCCTGAAGAAACATGGAAGTCGAGGAATCACAATAGTCAGTTGGCAGAGGATGATCAGATTTGACATCCAGGTTGATTCATATCGACAGAAATGACAGACAAAACTTTCGAAACTGGCAGCAAAGGACTTGGAAACCTCCGAATTTCACCAAGCCACATGGGATCGTAAACTCCTGTGAGGATATGTTTCGGCTCAGATTCCATGGAATGATATGTCGAATCAAGAGCTATCATGGTCATAGAAGGCATTACGCGATTACCTAGTGCTGCCATGTGCTACGACGTTTAGCACCATTTGCCGGAGGGAATATGCACTGACCGTGGGAGCAATTAAGAAACGATTGCCATCACGAAATATATTTAGTTTAGCTTTGGACGGATGTATATCAAAGAACACACTAGCCATAACGTCATCCATAGGTTACCATATGGATTGAAATTTGGCATTGCGTGAAGTTCAACTCGCTGTCGATGAGGTTGATCGCCTCTTCTTTCCACTTTTCGAAGGCTAATTATGCATGCTAGGTCAAGGGCCAACATACTGGAGCAAGGCTAGCCGTACATTTGAAGGACATGCATGATCGTTTTGAGGTTACTGACGGGGGTTTGCTTGGAATTACGACTGATAATGTCTCCTCACATTACTCGATGACACGCAAGCTGTAATTATCACTTGAGGTCTCCTGAATCGAGTGGCCTGCATTGAGGTACCACACACCATGCATGGCGCACGTCATACAGCTGGCTTTAGGTGCATTCATGAGCAGTCTGGGTGTCAAAGGCCGCACCAAGTGTTGGGAAGCCCATGAGCATGATCAGCAATTTGGAGAGAAAGACAGCGTAGACATTGGGAAAAATCAAAGGCTTCGAAAAGATGGCAACACTAGAATCAATAAGGTGTCGGCCATGAAACCAGGTTTAGCAATGATCATTGAGAAAGTACCTATTTCAAAATGTTTCGAAAGTGCTGAAACTGACCTTCATATAGCAGAGAATGCTTGCTGTATCAATTACGCTAACACCTGGTCATCGAAACGAGTTCATTGTTTGTCAGAGGGGCAAAGTCTGCATCCCGGTACTTCCGATTTCGGATGTGAAGACAGGTTGGAACTCCACCCTGGAGTTGCTCGAGTATGCCTTCCAATTACATGAATTCACACTTGACTGGCTTACAAACCCAAAATACAGCGATCATCAGCCACTCTTCACATCCTAAGATGAATGCACCAATGTGAAGTAGGTCATGGAAGTGTAGAGGCCATTCCGATATTGGACCCTGTGGATATCTAAGAGGCAGAAAGTCACATTGCACCATGTTATCACTGTGTACAATGATCTGTTCGATCACATGGATGGCGAAATGCGAGCTTTGGCTAAGGAAAGACTCAATCGAACGAAGACTTGTTCTTTGCCATGAAGATAGCTTGACAGACGCTGTCCAAATATTACACTGAACTGACTCCATCGACGGGCATGATTTTCATTTCTGCACATATTCTCGATCCTTTCCGGAAGTCGCGAACATTTAGAATGTGGGACAAGGGAAAGGATGTCAATCCTGAGGACGAGACATCCTATATTACCCAATACTAAGATGCCTTTCTGAAGTACATGGAGAATGAATACTGTGCCAGATATCCATCTGTGCCGGTCAATAAACACAAAAGCTTACCGAGGAGCAATCTCATCCCCTCCGCAATGGCTTTAGGATCCTGTGAATCATCCTTTGATTCATATGATATGTCCAGTGATGATGTTAAAGAATACACAACGCCTAACACTGTTGCCGAGAAGACACCAGGACGAAGCCACCACGCTGCACGCTTATTGACCGCCGCCAGGCTCAATTTGAATTCACTGCCTGATGCACCATTGAACTGGGGGCAAATTAATTCAAATCTCAATGATTACCCCTCCGACCTAATGGAGATTACCTGTACATTCTGGTTACCAGACATCACGGAGTGGTGGCGTCAACTTGAGGAAAAGCACTTTAAATATGCCGATCTCTCTGATGTAGCACGGGACATATTCTCTATCATACGACATGGTGTTGGAGTGGAGGTCGGTTTTTCCCTAGGCCAAGATGTTATCGGCGGCAGGCAGTGAAAAACCACAGGCGGGACTCTTTGTGAAAAACTTGTTGTCAGGCACTCTGCTCGAGCCACTAACGGGATTTTGGCAGGCGCTGACCGAGAATTGGATACAATGAACACAGAAAACCACTCGGAAATGAAGAAAGAGGTGGAGGAAAGGAAATCCCACAGAATGGCCAAGGCTCACCACTGTTTGGAGATGTGGCAGCGCAGCCAAAACCTACATCCTACCCAGAAGGAATCTCGCGCTGTAACCAAGCAGATGACCACTGTGGGATACATTTCGGACATGGATGAGATCATCAGAGCATCGTGGTCACTCTTTCAACATGATGCTGTGGCTGCATTTGAATTGTCAGAAAGATCTCCTTAGCCACCACCTTTGGCTGCAAAACGCCTCCCTGGAGGACAAACTCGAGTAATAAATGTCCGCCGAATCTGAGGAATCGACCGTCATCCAGTTGGAAGTGATGAGGATAGTGCACCTGAATGTGTTTCGGACACTGATGATTGGCTTAACTGACATGGTGACTTATATAGTTCATATTACAGCGAAGATGATTGCGGGGTGGACTTTGAATCTGATATAGAGCACAGCAATAGCATCAAGGATCCAGACTGCCCAGAGCAGAGGGATGTGGGCGCGACGCCAAATGTCCCCTGAACGATTCGGCCTACACAGAAGTCAAATTGACACGCTGAAATGGAGGTATTGACGGTCAATGCAATCGAAACGAGGAGGAATATGGGTGTGAAAAAAACGTACGACAGGATGTGTCAATGTATCACCAGCTTCTTTGTGTATCTTGACTGAGTGTTTTAGTAAGTGATTCATTATGGGCGAATGGTGAGCAGTTGCTTGTCAAGATCGGTTGATGAACAGATGCATAGCAGGCGCAATGAGGCTTTTGGCAAGACACATAAATTTCAGTTGTATGAGAGCAAACAGTGCAAGAATATTACTGCGCTCTGCTCGGGCACAAGGCCAAGTCTCAATCTGTCAGAAACACTACCAATGAGTTCAAATCATGATGAAAACTATTATCGATGGCAGCAGATATTGAATGGACATTACGTTTAAATGAGCCTCAACTGAGCTTCAACAATTTGTGGTTTTGTAAGTACGGTTATTAAACAACAATTTGGTCGCAGTGATGCATAACCGATATATTGGTAACCTTTATAGGCAAAAGAGAGAGCGACATGCTCCTGGGCGCATCCTGAGAATGCATGTCAACGGATTGCCAACAATTGATAGCTTCGCATCTTGGGTAAATTATGTTCCGATTGGTTGCAGACATCCATTTATGAGATATTGGCAGCCTTTACTGGCAATAACAACAACTACATGCTCCCTGCCTCATCCTGAAAATGGGCGTCAATGGAGCGTCCACAGTTTCAGTAGTTGCATATATGGTAATCAAGGCGTCGCGCGGATCTTCGGGTTTATAACGAACCATTGACTGCCGTGATATGCAAAAATACAATAGATCACAGGTAAAACACCGATTCCAAATTAATCGATATTGCATGGTGCAAAGCATGCAAAAACATATAATTGGTCGTTGAAAACGCAATTTTGATAAGATACTATTGACAAACTCCAAAAACAAGTGCCTTATATGAATCTATGGATGGATCTGCCGGGCAACCCGCTGACAACCTGACCAATTCAGATGGGTTGGTAGTTTACCATCGAACCGTACCTGAGTTGACGGTTGGGGTTATTTGATAACCCAGAACGCAAGTTTCGCAACGGTTTGGTTTGGATCAGGACCCGGACCGCAAATGACGGTCCGGAACTGTTGCTAACACTACCTTCGTGGACTTTGTGGGATGGGGGGCAACAGCAAGCCATGTTCAACAAATTGTCAGAACACTCAAAGCCTGCCCAAGAGTGAGCATCGACTGGGCAAAAGACAGGAGCTGGAGTTTGACACCGCAAACACTGAAGGGGCACTCATCACCCACCGATGAGGTAACAAGAAGCACCTGAGTCCGGAGCTAACAGCTGAGATAAGAGTTGGGAGCGGCTTTTTCAGGTTTAACAAAGAAGCGACCAGATGGGTGGGGGTCTGGATGGACGCCAACCAAACATTCAAGGAGCATCACAACCAATGCATGAAGAACGCGAGAGCTGCAGAAGCGCAACTCTGATCACTCACAGGATCACATGGAGTCATACCCGCCTGTGTGAGAGCAGTAGAGATAGCCTGCATCAAGGACTATGCGCTGCATGGAAGCGAGCTCTGCTGGGACCCAAACGATGGCAGCCGGTGAGATGACCTCCAGCTTCTCCATAATCATCCAGCCAGGTCAACCATGGGCGCGCTGCCGACAACTCCCAGAGCGGCACTAATGAGAGACTCGGGGCTCAAAGCTGCGGCCGTGGCCCTCAACGCCAGACAACAACAATTCGTGGCAACTCTAGTGAGCGCGGGCAAATGCTCCAAGTCGACAGAGGGTTATGATCACCCAACACTGGGTGCTCCAGTCGGCAGAGTGGCCGAGATAGAGCATCCGCGCGGCAGGAGTGCTGGGAGATTGTGCTGGCGAGACCCGGGGGAGAAGCACGCGGTCAAGACCACTATACTGGAAGACATCCCTGCGGCCCAGAGAGCTGCCAAGCTTTAAGCAAGAAGAATGGAAAGCAAGGCGGGATTTGGAACTTGGATGGGGTGGATGGAAGGGTATTAAACACACAATGGAAGAGTAGAAGCCTCAGAGTGGTCCTGAAACAGAGACGGCTGGATTGTCTTCCGCAGCTACTTCGGTAACCACGAAATCGAGGAGTTTGAGATTGAACTCTGGGCCATTAGAGTCACACTCTGAAAGTCCGCTGCGGGAGCAGAGTCACTGTGAGCACACTGTGTCACGACAGTTGCAGTGTTTAGTGATTCGCAGGCAGTTATCAGATGGATGGCACACCTTGACACAGAGCAAGGGCAGCAACTAGCAACAGCAATCAACGAGCAAGAGAGGGCTCTCTGGGCCCATGGCATCGAAGCCGGAGTCTACTGGGTCCCGGCACGCTTGGGGGTCCCCGGGAATGACGATGCTGACCGCCTAGCACACAAGACACGACAAGACCGAGGCTACACAGTCCATGAGCGAATATACACCTTGGCCGCAAATGTTGCTAGACAGATCACAGAAGGGAGGACGGTGGGGAAGGCAGATGGGTAGGCTGACAGGTGCTCCAAGCATTACCGTTACAGGCTCAAGAGCAAAGCTGGAAGCAAGAGACCCGTCCCAATGACAAGCGTGAAATAAATAGCAACAAGGTTTTATAGACTGAAGAGCGGGCATGGACCGACTGGAACGTACGCATAGCGGTCTGGACACCGAGTGAACAACAAATGCTGCGAGTGCAGAGGTGGGACACTCCAGTCACGGGAGCATCTCTTCCACCACTGCAGCTGGTGGAAAGACCAGCAGAAAACACTTTGGAAGGCAGCAGGGAAGGCCACAGGATGGAAAGTGAGCAGATGCTGACAAGTGTAGATTTCTGAGCTGTTTTCCATGGAGAGATGTGACCCAGCGGTGATGGAGTTCCTGGCTGGCACTGAGGTCGGGAAGTTCCCACCAAAGCAAGTGGAGGAGTAAGGGTGTTGAGATTGGGGGTAGTCTCGCTTTCGTTGATCTCTTTTGTTGTGGTTCAATCTTGAGTTTTTCATTTCCTTTGTCAAAGGGGACGATGGGCAGCAGCTGGGAGCTCCGCCATCTAACCGGCTTGCCTGGAGGCAGAGGTGTGGTTGATAGACACTGTCATGCTCGAATTAGAGTGAATACAGTATGAATAAAACAAAACAAATAACCCCATCAATCCATCCCAATCCTGGCATACCAGCAAGCCCTGATCCACTGCTACTAGTGAAGCTAGTTTCGCCTCTACCAGCGAAGGAAGATGCACTCCTAGTGGTATCAGCAACGGGTCCGGGTAACCCGCCAGCTGTCCAGGTTCGGACCAGAAAAACGGTTTGGTTCGGTTCCAGAACCGACCAGAAACCTGACCCGCTGCTTCTTGGCGGTCCAAACCCGGCCCCTTACCTGTCAACCCCTGGGTTTGCTGGGTTTCGCTAGAGTGGACAGGTCCAATCTCAGGTTCTGGGTTTCTGGTTTTTCTATTTATGGTCACATTCAGATATCCTACCGTTAATTGCAAAATATTGAGAATGGTACTGCATTGTCATTTTCTGATTTATTGACAACCTTTATATAGCAAATGAGTACAGAGACGCATTCTGCCCCATCCTGAAAATGAGCGTCAATGGAGTGTCAACAATTGATGGTCTTACATCTTGGGTAATCTAAGTGGCGCTTGATCGCACGTATCAATAAAGAAGTGACTAGCAGGCTTTATGAGCAAATATGCAAGTGATATTCCCGCAATAGCCTCCTGAACAGTAACAACTTATTTCATGAAGAACGGTGTAACTAAGTGTTCATGAGCGTTTTAAACTACAAAAACAGCCAAAACTGACTATATTGACTTTAACAGCCACAGCGCGCTTTGATGAACCATGATCTAAGGCCCAAGATTGTTGAGACTCCGTTGACGCACATTTTCATAATGGGGCAGGGAGCGAGTCCCTTTCTTTTTGCCTATAAAGGATGGCAACACTGCCATTATGTGTAATCGCTACCAAATCGCATTTTTATTTCCTGAGGTACAGGACCAAAAACTGTTGACACTCGTTTTCAAGATGGGATACGGAGCGTCTCGCTTTCTTTTTTGCATATAAACGTTGTCAAAACTCTTGGTATGTATAACCACTACAAGATTTCTTCATAATTAGCAGATTAACAAGACCTGAAATCGTTGACGCTCTGTTGACGCCCAATTACAAAATGAGGCAGGGAGCGTGTTGCTATTTTTTTTGCATATAAAGGATGGCAAAACTTCCATTATGTATAATCACTACCCAATTGCGTGTTTAATATCTGACTTACCGGACCAACAATCATTGACGCTCCGTTGACACTGATTTTCAAGATGGGACATGGACCGTCTTGCTTTTTTTTTTTGCCTATAATGGTTGTTAATACTGTTGTGATGTATAACCACTACAAAATTACTACATAATTACCAGACTAACAAGACCTAAAATTGTTGACGCTCTGTTGACGCTCATTTTCAAGATGGGGCAGGGAGCATGTTGCTTTCTCTTTTGCCTATGAAGGGCAGCAACACTTTCATTATGTGTATTCACTACCAAATCACATTTTTATTTTCCGACTTACAGGACCTGAAATCGTTGACGCTCCATTGACGTGCATTGTGCCACCGGAGTAACGGCAATATGGAACCATTCACTTTGGCATGATATATCAATAATGGTCTTGTGGCAGCCGTTCTGTGCTCTTCATGTACGTTCTCCTTTATTACTACATTGTTCATTAATGATGCATATAAATATACCCTTTCAAATATACTTTAAAGTGTCCACTAATTGTAGATCACGATAATACACAGAAATCCCTTTCCCTTCCGTCAACTATCGTCATCGCTGTCATGTTCACTCAACAGGCTTCTGCCGTCTACAAAATGGCTGTTAGCTGCATTATGACGCAGCTGATAGTGTACTAACCTGTGGATGGACCTTCATCAGTCAGCCAATCTGGAATGAAATATGTATCACGCATGCGGTCCGTGCCATATGGATCAAGATTGAGAAATCGAGTCCAGGGAAGCGGAGTATGTATATACACATATCCGGGTGGCACACCATCTGTTTCGGGCCTTTTATTCCTCTCACTATCATCAGGTGGCGCAGGTGGCCTGCCGGGCCTCGGTGGCTCCGCTGGTGGTGGAGGTGCACCCATGCCTTTCCGCCTCCAGCGAGTCTGTGGATTCATTGCTGTGCCATCATGGCAAGAAAGGCAGCAGTCCGTTCCATTTTCCCGAACCATGGCCGGATGACTTCTATCACAGCCTTCACCGTTTCATGCCCGAGACACACAACGCCCCGCTTCTACTCTTCTCGAACTTCGGCGTGTGGTTTCATGATTAGTTGTTGCGTTTCCTCAATTGCGGCGCGCAAAACCCTTCTTCAGCTATTTTGGCTATATTCCAGGTCAGACGCATGTCGGACTGTTCAAGCTGTACCCGACCTCTTTGTCTTGCCATAGTAGCTGACATGTTTGAAACCTATAACACATTACTTGCTGCTTCTAGAGAGAGAATCGGCTGTGACCTCAACCATATACGATTCCGTAGCCTCCTCTAAAGCATTTAAAGCCTGTTTCATCCATTCCCAGGGACAGTTATCACCAAAGTTGTCTGCGTAAATCACTGAACTGACAACATCGTGATGTTCAATTTTGTGGACTGTGCGGACTAATGCCTTGGTTGACTATGGCGGTTTCCCGTGATGGTCAGTGATGGATTGGTCACCTAGCTCTCTACGGACCCACACTGTGCATTACACTGTTAGTTGACCGTTGTCTACATCGATATGGATTGACTCTCATCCGACGGCATGCTGCTTCCGGTTTTATGTACTATGTTTGGATGGGTGTCGTGTGTCATACTTCCGGTGGCTACAATTGCAGCATCGCGGTGAACTAACTGGTGTCTGCATTGCTGCTGTTTCTCACCGGGTGGCGCTGTGTGTGACGAGCATGTTGTTTGGCTCGATCCGGGTTCAATCGTACCTGGTTGAATTATTTCTGGAGCCATGACTTGCTGTTGTGGAATGCTGAGGAAGATGATCACGAAAAGAAGTGGGAAGTCCTGAAGATTATATAGTTAGCTACAAGTCAGAATGGAACAAGTGACAGCCAACTTGAACCTACAATTTTAAGCTGAGTCTGGATGAGTATAGCTGCACTGCGTATAGCGGCAGGGAATTCCAACGGTCCCGCGATTTGCAGTAAGTTATTCCAATAGTGTTTGTATGTTTGCAGGGATATACCGTGATGAACGCCAGCTGATATCACATATTTGATACATATGAAAAGGTCAGCCTTCGACAGAAAGGACGTCTGGTTAAGTTTGTCTCATGACATCGCCGGGATCTTACATGAATCAAACGCTAACCGTCAAGTCTTGATGTATGGTTAGCATGACCATTCCCACTGAAGTTACAGTCAAAACGCTGAGTTTGTTTTGTTCGAATTGATGAAACCTACCCACCTTGACATACAAGACTCAGCTTGCCTCCATGTGGTCCATATATTGCAACATCCCACATCTCGCCCAACAACAAGGTCAACACAAGATACAATGGTCAATGCTCCGAAAAAGAACCTTTTGCGACTTCCGGCAGCCAAATACGTCTAATTGACAAAGCAATCCACAGGACGACATCATCCAGTGAATAAAGGCGAGAGTGGCTGGGAGCCCGACAGGGTCCGAGCGTTGGGAGCATTGTGCAGCTGCCGATCTAAAAAACAGCTTTCGGTGGAGAAACTATGGGAAACACACTATTTAAGCAATGACGAACGAGACAAATGGATCGAGGATTATGTGGATAGAGAGACCACAGTGGCATGAAAGCGAGTTCAAGGAGCAAAGACATCGATTATGCAAGAGCAGGAACATATGAGCAATGGTGAAAAGGGACGATCGATAACCTCAAAGCCTGAAACAACATTTGACGAGATGTTGAATGCAATCGGAGACTGTCTGAGCAATCTTGCAAGTTCCGGAGATAAGAAGGATGGGGAAGACGAGGATGATGATGAAGATGATACAGAGCTTGGCAAGCTGAGCGAAGATGATGAACCTGGCTGGGTGATGGGCACAATCTCCAAAACGGTACAGCACCACATACAGAGCATTCGGCAGAAGCAGATGAGGCTTGACGAACTGCCGCAACCGGGATGGGGGGAATCAGCCGACCACTTCTGTGAGAGAGATTTGAAGTATGGGACGACTGAATTGAAGGTTCTGGCAGTTGTGACGCCCCAAACAGACACGACAGCAGCCACACCATCACCGACAACATTGGGAGAGCTGATGCAGGTTCTTCATATCGTCCCCGGACAATCCCAAATGCTGCAAGTGACCTCTTGCCCGGGAAGTCGTCAAATAGGGCTGGGTTCAGAGAAACCTCAGGCAGACACTGTTATAGTATCTCTCATGCCCGATGCGGTGCCCGATTTGTCCAGAGGTAGATTGCGACGCCCGTTCAACCCGTGAGCTTTTACCCTGGGGTTTACTGTCGCCAGCTAATTACCATATTGAAATCCGGTTCGGACGAAGACATGGTGACAGCCCCTGCCTCACCAGAGGAATAGACTGCGAAATCGGTATTTTTGACGACGTATCTCGAGTAAATGCTATTGCTACTTACTTTCTTAAGTGTTAGTTTGTTCTGGAATTCAGTGACCAAATTGTGAAACAAGATTATTCGTTGGTGTGTGTGCAAGGGTTGTATGGGCCATACATATGTTCTAGACACCAAATCAAGCAGATTGACGAACAATAAACTGTGTATGGTGTTGCCTCTTACTGTTAAACAATAAAACACAACCTAAATTTGAGACGAAATTTACTAACAAAGTTTGAGTCAGTGATGTTATACGACTCATAGAAAGAGCAGTCAAATCACATCCGAAACCCGGATGAATGACAGCCGTCCCTCTGCAGCAATCCATGCAGCCAACTACATAACTCTCCGCTCAGACCTCCTGCACATGGTCGAAAAGTCGAAAATTGCTTCCGGTACGCAAAGGAAATCAAGGAGAATGTGCTGGATAAGGAACGGTGAGGGCATCATGCTATAAATATCTAAAACTAGTGCGTTGATTTCTATGCGGTAAATTGCCGGCCGAAAGCGCTTAAATGCGATGGACTCACATTATTCATCATGAACGTGAAGTGCATGGTGGTGGCTCAGAACCTGAGATGGCTCGAAGATTTTGGATTCGAATCATGCTAAACAGAAACGGTATACTGGCTGCCAAGAAAGAGTGTATGGATTATATGTACGATTGTTAAGCTCCCAATGACTGTTAGTATGTCCCTAAGCTGAGCTCAAAGGTAAGCATCAATGGAGCGTCAACGATTATTGGCATTGCATCATGGAAAATCCTTGTGGTTTCGCTGCAACATTCATTCATAATTGAACAATAGCCCGCCATTGTAGTCAAAAATTGTGGCGAAAAGATCGCCACTATGTCATAAAAATGAGCGTCAATGGAGCGCCAACCCCTTGTGGCCATGCATCTTGGAAAAAGTAAGGGCTGAGCGGCGACATTAAACCATAATCGAATCATCGGCTGTCTTTCTAGGCGAAAAAGCTTTTGACGACATCGTCACTATGCCCTCAAAATGAGCGTCAACGGAGTGTCAATGATTTTAGGCCTTGCATCTTGGAATATCAAGGTGCTATGAGACTACTTTGATCCATAATCGAACTATCGGCCATCTTTCTATGCACAAATGCTTTCGACAACTTCGTCACAATGCCCTACACATGAGCGCCAATGGAGAGTCAATGATTTTAGGCCTTGCATCTTGAGATATGAAGGGGCTATACAACAACTTTGATCCACAATCGAACTATCAGCCGCATTTCTAGGCAAAAATGCGTTCGATGACTTCGTCACTATGCCCTAGCGATGAGCGTCAACTGAGCATCAACAATTTCAACCCTAGCATCTTGGAATATCAAGGGGCTATGAGACAACTTTGATCCATAATCGAACTATCAGCCGCCGTTCTAGGCAAAAATCCTGTCAACGAGTTTGTCACTATGCCCTAACAATTTGTGTCAATGGAGCGTCAACAATTTCAGGCCTTTCATCTTGGAATATCAAATGGGCTATGACACTTCTTTAATCAATAATCGAACAATCAGGGGCCGTTCTGGGCCAAAATCTTTACGACAAGATCGTTACCATGTCCCAAAATGAGCGTCAACAGACAGTCAACGATTTTTGATGTTGCATCTTGGATAATCTAACAGCAATGGAACGTAGGTAACCCACCATGGACCTATCGGCAGCCTATATTGGCGAAAATGCCAGTGACGATATCGCGTCTGCCTCCTACAATTGAGTGACCGCAGAGCATCAACAGTTTTTGTGGAAGCTTAGAATGCTACCCAGTGATGAACTGGATTGTGGTGTTCCTAAATTGAGTTTTACGTGGTCAGTCTTTGCAATCTAACCTTGTATACAACTTCACAAATATGCATGCAATGTCTTACAAGTCTGTTTTTTTTACTTCTAGCAGTAGATTCAATATCTAAGAAGCTGCAGCCAGTGTTGCTGTAACTTTAGTTTTGGCAGTCTTTCGAGTCGGATAACCCAGCTGTCTAATTCCTACTGCCATGTCAGATTAAAAATCTTTGAACACCTAATTACTCGAGGTTATGATCTCTTCCACAAATGAACGTCTCTTGAGTCATGATTTGAGCGACCATACTTTACAAATCTTCTTCGATGCTTGGTGGGCTTCAATGAATCTACACTCGAAGGGGCCTATTGCTCGGAATGATTCTAGTCATGCCCGTTCCTGCCGATTCTATTTAAACTGCGGAATTGAGGAAACCGGCAGCCCTGGCATCATATGTATCGGTTGTCATCATGTTTTTCGCCATCCATCAGAACATGGGACTAGCTCAATGGGGAAACACTTGCTGGCAAAAGCTCACATCGCAAAGTTAAAGAAATTAACAGAGTCAGAGGTCACTGAATTAACTAGTTCGACGGTCGATGAAACAGCATTGGCCATCCTGCAAAGGCCAGGAAGTCGAGCAATCACAATAGGAAGTTCGTAGAGCAGGATCAGATTCGACATCGACATTGATCCATATTGACAGAAATGACAGACAAAACATTTCACACTGGCAGCAAAGGACTTTGAAACTTCCGAATATCACCAAGACACATGGAATCGCTACCTCATGTTAGAATTTGTTTTGGCTCATAATCCATGGAATGCTATATCAAATCTAGAGCTACAATGGTCGTATGAGGCGTTATGCAATGACTTAGTGCCGCCATCTGCTTGGACCCTCAGCAACATTTGCCGGAGGGAATATACACTGACTGTGGATGCAATTGAGCAGCAATTGCCATCACAAAATAAAGTTAGTTTAGCTTTGGATGGATGGACATCAACCAACACACTAGCCATAATGTCGGTCATTGCTTACTATATAGATCAAAATTGGGCATAGCGTGAAGTTCAACTTGCATTCGATGAGGTTGATTGCCTGTTCTTTTCACATTTCGAAATCTCAATAAGGATGATAGCTCAAGGGCCAACATACTGTAGCAAGGCTAGCCAAACATTTGAAGGACGTTCGTGATCATTTTGAGCTTACCGACGGCCATTTGCTCGGAATTATGACTGATAAAGCCTTCTCAAATTATACGATGACACGCGAGCTGCAATCAGCACTTGAGGCCTCTCGATTCGAGTGGCCTGCATTGAGGAACCACATACCTTGCATGGCGCATATGATACAGCAGGCTTTAGGTGCATTCATTAGCAGTCTCGGTGTCAAAGGCCGCTCGAAGTCCTGGGAAGCCCATGAGCGTCATTAGCAATTTGGGGAGAATCAAAGTGTAGACATTAGGAAGAGTCAAAGGCTTCAAAAACAGGGCAACGCTAGAATCAATAAGGTGTTGGCCATGAAAGCAGGTTTAGCAAAGATCATTGAGAAAGTACATATTTGAAGATATTTTGAAAGTGCTGAAACTGACCTTCATATAGCAGAGAATGCTTGCTGTATTGATTACGCTAACACCTGGTCGGTGATATGAGTTCATTGAATGCCACAAAGCCAAAGTCCCTATCGCGGTACTTCCGATTATGAATGTCAAGACCCATTGCAACTCGACCCTGGAGTTGCTCGAGCGTGCCTTCAGATTACGTGAATTCACATGCATGCGGCTCAAAACCCCATAATACTGCGATTACCAGCCACTCTTCACAACTCCTGAGGAATGGACCATTGTGAAGTATGTCATGGAAGTGTTGAGGCCAATCTGATATTGGACCCTGTGAATATCAAAAAGGCATACAGTCACATTGCATCACGTTATCACAGTGTACAATGATATGTTCGATCACATGGATGGTGTCATATGAGCTTTGGCTAAGAAAACACTCCATGGAAGGAAGACTTATTCTTCGCCGTGAAGTTAGCTCGACAGAAGCTGTCCAAATAATATGCTGAAGTGAATCCATCGACGGGCATGCTTCTCATTTCTGCTTGTTTCCTTGATTCTTTCCGGAAGTTGCGCTCGTTTAAAAAGCGGGACAAAGGCATGGATATTAATCCTGAGCACGAGACATTGGACACTATCCAATACGAAGAGGCCATTCTGAAGTATGTGGAGAATGAATACTGTGCCAAACATCGACGTGTGCCGGTTAGTAAACACGTAAGCTGACAGAGGAGCAATTCTATTCCCTGCGGAATGGTTTCACAATCTTCTCAATCATCCCTTGATCCATATGATTTGTCCAGCGATGATGACGAATACTTAACACCTAACATTGTGGCTGAGACTACACCTGGACGAAGCGATTGCGCAGCCCACTTATTGACCACCACCAGGCTGTATTTGAATTCGCCGCCTGAAGCACCAAAGAACTGGGGGCAAATTAATCCAAATTTCAATGATTACCACTCGGACCCAATGGAGATTAGCTGTACTTTTTAGATACCGGACATAACCGACCGGTGGCGTCAACAGGAGGAAACCCACTCCAAATATACTGATCTCTATAATGTCGCGCGCGACAAATTCTCTCTCATGCCACATGTTGTCGGAGTGGAGGCAAGTTTTTCCCCAGGCCGAGATGGTATGGCTGGATGCAGTTGATCACCACAGACGATACTCTTCTCGAAGAAGTTGTTGTAAGGCTGTCTGCTCGAGCCAATACCGGGATTTTGGCTGGAGCTGACCCAGAATTGGATACAATGAACACGGAAAACGTCACGGAAATGAAGAAAGAGGCGGAGGACATGAAATTGCACAGAATGGCCAAGGTTTACGACTTTTGGGAGATGTGGCAGGGCAGCCACAACCTATGTGCTACCCAAGAGGAATCTGGCACTCGAAACAAGCAGATGACCGCCGTGGGACACATTTCGCACATGGAAGAGATCGTCAATGCATCCTGGTCACTCTTTCACCATGCTGGTGCAGCTGCATTCAAATTGTCAACAAGATCTCCATTGCCGCCACCTTTGTCTGCGAGGGACCTCCTTGGAGGACGAACTCAAATATTGAATGTCCGCTGAATCCGAAGAATCAACCATCATCCAGTCGAAGGTGATGAGGGTGGCCAACCTGAAAGTATTTTGGACACCGAAGATTGGCTTAACTGGAATGGGGACTTGGATATTCCGAATGACAGCGAAGCAGACTGTGGGGCGGATTTTGAATCGGACATAAAGCAAGACATTAGCATTTAGGATCCGGACAGCCGAGAGTAGTGGAATGTGAGCACAGTGGCAAATGTTCCCAGATTGATTTGGCCTACACGGAAGTCAAAGAGCCAGGCTGAACAAGTGTCAATGAAGGTCAATGCAATCCAAAAGAGGAGGAATAAGGGAGTGAAAAAAAAGTAGGACAGAATGCGTCAATGTTTCACCAGCTTCTTTAAGTATCATCAAATAGAGTTTTAGTTAGTGAGATGTTATGGGTGAATGGTGAGCAGTAGCATGTCAATATCGGTTGATAAACAGATGTATCGCAGGCACAATGAAGCTTTTGGCAAGATACAAAAATTTTAGTTGTGTGAGAGCGAACAGTGCAAGAATGTTACTGTGCTCGGCTTTGTCACAAGGCCAAGTCTCAATCTGGTAGAAAGCCTACCATTATCTTCAAACCATGACGATAACTATTATCGGTGGCAGCAGATGTTGAATGGACAATCGATTAAAATGAGTGTCAACGGAGCATCAACGATTTGTGGTTTTGTAAGTTTTGTAATGAAATAACAATTTGGTCGCTGTGATTCATAACCGATATGTTGGCAGTCTTTATAGACAAATGAGACAGTGACATGGTCCCTGTCACATCCTGAGAATGAGCTTCAATGGAGCGTCAACGATTTTTAGCTCCGTATCTTGGGTAGTCCATGTTCCGATTGGTTGCCGACATCCATTTAACAATTATTGGCAGCCTTTATTGGCAAAAACTACAGCGACATGCTCCCTGCCGCATCTTGAGAATGAGGGTCAACGGAGCGTCAACGATTTTTAGCTTCGCATCTTGGGTAATCTATGTTCCGATTGGTTGGAAACATCCATTTATCAAATATTGGCAGACTTCACTGGGAAAAACTACAGCGACATGCTCTCTGCCGCATCCTGTGAATGAGCATCAACGGAGCGTAAACGATCATTAACCTCGCATCTTGGGGAATTTATGTTCCCATTGGTCGTAGACCTCTACTTATCAGATATTGGCTGCCTTTACCGGGAAAAACTACAGCGACATGCTCGCTGCCGCATCCTGGGAATGAGCATGCATGGAGTGTCAACGATTTTTAGCTTCAAATCTTGGGTAATTTATTTTCCGATTGGTTGCAGACATCCATTTATCAAATATTGGCAGCCTTTACTGGCACAAACAACAGCGACATGCTCCCTGCCGCATCCTGAAAATGAGTGTCAACAGGTTCAGTTGTGGCATATTTGGTTATCAAGGCATCGCGCTGATCTCCGCGTTCATAATGGAATTATTGTACACTGTGATAGTCAAAAATGCAATGAATCAACAACAAAATACCGATTCCAAATTAATCGATATTGCAAGCTGCAAAGCATGCAAACACATATCCTTGGTTGTTGAAAACGTGATTTTGATAAGATACTATTCATATACTCCACAAGCAAGAGCCTTAATTGACTTTATGGATGGACCCGCTGGGCGACCCGCTGATAACCCGCCCACTTCAAACAGGTTCGGATTTTACCATCAAACCGTACCCGAGTTCACAGTTCGGGTGCATTGACAACCCGGACCGGCAATTTGGCAACGGCTTGGGTTGCACCCTGACCTGGACCCGAAGTGACGGTCCGGAACCAATGCTAACACTCACTGCTAGTAGCTTGCTTGCAGCGAAGATAGATTGTCAGAAAGGTACGAGTGAGCATGTCAGAGTGGTGATATCAAGCATGTCAGAGTGGTGGGAGCCAAGCCAGATCCAAAGCTTCTCCCCAGCTCATAGTGAATCCAGATTCTCTGCTTCCAGTGAAGCCATATCCATCACTACCAGCTTGCTCCCAGCGAAGCCAGATCCACCACTACCCATGAAGCCAGATTCATCCCTACCAGCAAAGAGGGATCCACCACTACCAGCGAAGTCAGTTTCATCTCTACTAGCAAAGCCTGATCCACCACTACCAGCTTACTCCAAGGGAAGCCAGATTGTCAGAGAGATAAGAGTGACCATATCAGAGCAGTGAGACCAAGCATGTCACAGTTATTGGAGCCAAGTCAGATCCAATGCTTCTTGCCAGCTCATAGTGAATCCTGAGTCTTTGCTACCTGCAAAGTAATATCCACCGCTACCAGCTTGCTCCCAGCGAAGATAGAACAACTGCTACCTACGAAGCAAGTTTTACCCCTACCAGCACAGCCTGATCCAATGCTACCAGCGTGCTACCAGCGAAGCTAGATTGGCAGAACAGTCAGAGTGAGCATGTCGCAGTGGTGGGAGTGAAGCCTAATCGAAAGCTGCTTGTCAGCTCATAGCGAATCCAGATTCTGTGCTACCAGCGAAGTCATATCCACCGCTACAAGCTCGCTTCCAGCGAAACCAGATCTACTGCTAAAAGCGAAGCCAGTTCAACCCCTACCAGATAAGCCGGATCCACCGCTACCAGCTTGCTCCCAGTGAAGCCAGATCCATAGCTTCTTGCCAGCTCATAGCGAATCCAGATTCTCAGGTACCAGGGAAGCCACATCTACCCCTACCAGCATGCTTCCAGTGAGTCCAGATGCACTGCTACCAGTGAAGCCAGTTTCACCCTTACCAGCGAAGCCGAATCCACTGCTACCAGCTTGCTCCCAGTGAAGCCAGATCCAAATCTTCTTGCCAGCTCATAGCAAGTCCAGATTCTCTGCTACCAGTGAAGACAAATCCACCCCTGCCAGCATACCTCCAGTGAGTGCAGATTCACTGATACCAGCGAAGCCAGTTTCACCCCTACCACTGTAGCCAGGTCCAGTGCTACCAACTAGCTCCCAGCGAAGTGAGATCCACAGGTTCTTGCCAGCTCATAGCGATTCCAGATTCTCTGCTACCAGCGAAGCCATATCCACCGCTAGCAGCTTGCTCCCAGCGAAGCCAGATTGTCAGAGAGGTGAGAGTGAGCATGTCAGAGCTGTAAGACCAAATATGTCGGAGCACTAAAAGTGAGAATGTCTAGTGTTAGCAACAGTTCCAGACAGTTGCTTTCGGTCTGGGTCCGGGTCGAACACGAACGTTTGCCAATATGCCAGTCCAGGTTGTTAATACACCTTAACTGTCAATTCGGGTACGGTTCAAAGCTAATCTCCCAACCTGTCCCAATTGGCCAGGTTGTCTGTGGGTAACCCAGTGGGTCCATCTGAAGATTCACACAATGCTCTTGCTTTTGCAGTTTGAAAATAGTATCTTACCAAAATCACATATTCAGCAGCTAATAATCTCTTTATGCATGTTTTGGAGAATGCAATATTGAGTATTTTGGAATCCGTGTTTTTCAGTTTTTATATTGTATTTTGGCCTATAATTAGGGTCAATAGTTCCAATATGACCTCATATATCTGGGCAATGCCTTGACTACCCAATACCATGAGAAAAAAACATTTCCGTCCGGACGGACTGGCTACATCAGAGTGGACACGCTCCATCAGAGCAGTCATAGACACACTCGTGGCGGATGACTCTGCGCCCAGCGTCAATACCACTCGTTGCGTTGCATATCGCCCTCCGATCGCACTTTCACCATTTCATCTCGCTCTGTTGGTCTCCTATTTTAAACCAACACTCGGGTGTTGTGGCCAACCATGACCATACGTCGGAATGGGTTCATTGGCTACACGCTTGCATCGGGATTACAATGCCATGGGTGACACTACGAAATCTCTCCTCGCGTTCCTTCCACCTGCTCGCACAATGCAATCATCTCCTTACTAATCATGTACATCAATCCAATTCGCCAGATCTCTGTGGCTATTGACAATCCATCCCTCGTTCCTTGCATCTCCTGTCTTACTACTAGTAGCTATCTCCGGAAGTACATGCGTGCAACCGACGATGTTTCCCATGCTGGGAACATGCACAGCAACTGGTGCCTGTGCAGTTCTCATTTGGACAAGTTTCAAGACTGAATCCAAGTTACACAAGTTTTCAGGTATTATGGTGAGCGCCAAGGCTAACTGGTACTCAACAAAAGCTCCATCCTCTTTTAGGAGCTTGATTTTGAATAGTCATTGCAGTTGCCACGGGAGACGCCCATTCACCACCCCATAACACCTCGCTGGGCGTTCCTTTACCCATACCCAGTCGTTTCGTTGATCCCCTCGGCACCAGCACTGGCTTCCTACGCATCAACACATCTCAGATATGCATTCACCTTCTAAACCCTCAACTTGAACCTTAATACTATGGTAAATACAGCACACCATTGCATCCAGTTGTTCATGTGATATATATGGCTTGTTACAACTCGGATGCTTGCCAAACTCCCATGTGCCGCTGTATATTGCCACACAGTGCATTGCGTCTTGCGTATTCTGGAGTAATGGTCTGAAGTCTTTGATCATGGCATCATGACACTATCCATCATGGCGGTTTTGTCGTCACATGAATTCGGGCTACGCATATGACTGGGTGCTCAGATGGGCAGCCGGATCAGCACTGGAAAGGAGGACTTTGCAGTTGGCAGCACAGTTCTCCCGACGCTGAGCGAGGGCTTGGGGATTGAGCTCTCTGATTTCGCAGTACAGAATGCAACGCTGAAAGGTGATTGCTTGTGGCAGGTAGTTGAGATTGTGATTGGAGGCGTTCCAGCTGTCCTTGAGGTTCGTTTCATGTGCTTGTTCATGTCTCTTGGCAGAATACTGTTGCAAGGCTCCATATCTACGACTCTGTTCGACCCAATGAGACATCAAGTGGATCTTCGCAAAGTTGAAATCGGCATCCAACTCCTTGGAGACATCTATCTGATGGCTGATATAACTATGCCAGGCGTTCAATTCGCGACGCTTCTTGGACAGCGTCGACAGTGATAGCCATTGTTTCTTGGTGTTTCTTTCGCTTCTTTGCGAATTCTGTTCCCCGGGCATTGGCTTTGGCCTTCGCCACTTTGCCAGCTCGGCCGAGTAAGAAATCATCTTTGAAGGTATGAAAATGATGCAAGGCATCCTCCATGTAGCTCAATGTTGCATCATCATGAGATTTATATTGAGCATATATATATAATTCTAACAATGCCCGTGTGCACTCAATTGTGCGATTGAATATGGGAAGCTGAGAGGGGCTTCTGCCTCGTGGAGACTCGGTCAACACTCCAAGCAGGTACTGGCTCATTTCCTTCATCTCCGTTCCATTCCATTGAGAAACTTCCTCATATGACTTATATTTAGGTGTGAGGTCGTGGTAGGCAGGCACGGATAACCAGATTGCATTGTACTTGTTACCCCGTTTGTGCGTCATCATGAAGTGGAAAATTCACTCATGGAGGTGGTGAAGCATGCCGATCTGCATTGTATGGAGGAGGTTGGGCATTGGGAGGTCACTCACCATTAAGGGAATATGTCGAAACACGCTGAATCCTGGGTGAAGATTGCGCCACGAGCGTCTGGCATTGGCTGCTTTGGTGTTGGCATCGCTGGGCATTCAATATAGGTTGTGATCCTGTCGGGGGTGTTCCTTATCAGGGGCGACATAATCTCCCTGTTTGTGCTTTGGACACTCGCACCAGAAACAGACATGGTGGTCGAGATGATGTAGGTTGCTATCCTCTCTGTTTTCTGCAAGCCATGCTGCTAAAACCGGTTTGCAACACCTGAAGTTGCCATCTGCACAGAGAACGTTGTTGTACCTGCTCTCGGTGCTGGGATGTTGTTTGAAGGCCAGATTGTGGAGTTCCCACCAGAATACTTCGTTCAGCACCTCTTAGTTCGTTTGCCGCTGCTCATCCGGCTGCTTTAAATATATATTGTGGTTTTTGAGTGGAATCAGCAGGAGAGTGACCATTGCAACGCTGTGTGTCGAAGACATCTTCCGTATTTTCGAAGATAGATTGCCAATTGTCATATACAGGCAACTGTTGTTGTCACCAGCGAAATTCAAAAGATGTGTTCAGTAGAACATGAAGATCAAGGGAACCGGTGAATCCCCCACTCTGAGTGTTGACTTAACGTCAATTAGCATGTTATTATCCTCCACCATCTCTCCTAACCTGTGTCTCCCACCAGCATTCCGCAGTGTGCATTTTGGTATAGAGGCGTTTCGGTGGTGAATCTCTGACGAATTAACACTGAGGGGTTCAACTGAGATGGTCGGCGTAGGGTGGCTGCCACATCAACCATCTCGTGCTTTTGATGATGTCTTGACTCCGGTATTTGAAAAGGCGTTGGTGATTCTCGTTTCATCTCATATCGTCGAGTGTGTGTAGTTCACACTCCCCAAGAGTCTGAACATCTGGTATGCTTGCGACAAGCTTGTGGACACCATCCGCGCGTTTGACCATTTCGAAACGCAGAGTGGTGTTTTCTTCCTTCAGCACATTGTCATAGTACATCTTCATGCCCTTCTTCTTGATCCCACCCTGGATATATTTGTACTCTTCACGTGTCGCAAATGGGTAGTAGTGATTGTTTTGAAGGTTCGTCTCAAGGCAACCCAAAGTGTCACGTTCCCATGGGTCTACAGTGCCATCGCTCAGCGGAGCGCCGGTGCTGGGGCATGATTCCGATCATCGTAGAGGAGGTGGCGGTGGTTGAGTCTTCGAGTCTGCGATGTTTTCAAAGTGTTTGTGATTGCGGAAACCCATCAAAGTCTTCGACTGAATCATTGTTAGGGTTGAATCCACGATGCGGAGCGGTTTCTACACATTGGGGTGCGCTGCAAATTGTCATTTTCTCCTTGCATGCTTCTTGACAGGGTTCAGGATGGTGTATTTTGATATGTTTAAGTCTGCAGCTGTCTGAAGTGAACATCTTTTGGCATGAAAATCGAGGGCGATGGAAATGGGACCACTCTGGAATTGACGATGGCACGCGAGTAGTGGAGCACACACTGTAGAAACGGATGAAAGTTGGTGCTGGGCCTGAGCAGCCTGGTGTGCGTGTATGCTCACAATACGTTCAGCTAACTTGAGAGTTTCATTGAGCCTCTACACCATCAGAAGGAGGTTCCTTACACACCAGGAGTTGCAAAAACGGTGCATGGGAGATGTCCCATAATACTATGAATGAAATCAAACCAACCCAAAATCCGTTAATAAAATGAACCCTGAGCAATCCAAACATCTCGCTACAAGTGTAATGATCAATACCTCAGATCAATAGATTAGAACCAAGCAAACAAACAGGACAAGAACCTGACCCTGACCCGAATGCAACAACCATCGCCTGTTCTGTAACCCGAAGCCTGGTTCTCTTCTCACCTACTGAGCCACCTGGCCACGCCTCAGGGAGTGGGACATCAGGGAGAGGGTCATCAGAGGGACTGTCGCCACCTGGCCATTCGCCGAGCAGCTGATGATCCACATCCACATCCAAGCTAGTTCCAGCTGCCTCAGCTTCTCGCAAAGTTGGCACCGCCAGGCGAGGTTTTCGTGGTGTCACAAGCTCCAAACACTCCAGCCCACTAAGCAGATGAGTCTATGGTGTTCGTGGTCGGGTGCAAGGCTGCAGGGTGTGTGGCCATGGGGCAGGTGCCGGAGGTTGAGGCAGTGTGTTATGCCTACGCATCGCCTGGCGTTGTTCAGGTAGCACGATGTGTTGATTGTCTACAATGGTATCTACATCGTCAGCCGATGTATTAACCATCTCTCCCTGGCCAATTGTCCAAGGTTCTTTGCCATCATCCTCACCCTCATCCTCCTCCACATCCTCATCTTCCTCCTCCTCAGCTTCCTCCTCTTCATCTTCCTCCACTTCATCTTCCTCCTCATCGTCAATATCCCTTTCCATATCCACATCGCTGCCCAACTCAACCCCACATGGTGCGTCCACATCATCCTCCAAGGGCATATCCACATCAGAATCACGTTCTGGGTTGTATTTGCGTTTCGACCCCTCCGTAGTGTCGGTATCATCAGCTGATGGTATTGACGTGGCGGGAGATGCTTCCAGCTCCAAGTTTACCTGTTCTAGTAAGCCCTCCATGTCCGAGTCTGCCTCATACATTTCCTTCTGCATCTGCAAAGCAATGGCACGAGAGATGTCATCTCCACCTGGGGTTTGTTTAACAATATCTTTCCCTTCACCGTATCCTTTCCCCTTCCACTTCGCTTCCTCTGGTGCCTTCCCCTTATCCTTCACTTTCCCCTTCCCCTTCCACTTCCCCTCCATTGTTCCCTTCCCGTTCCCGGTTTTGTTCTCACTGCCCTCCATCTCCTCCTCACCATCGCTGTCGTCTTTCGAATTGCCATCCCTGGGATGGCTCCTTCCACCGCTCCGCGATCTTGGATCCGCCAAGTCCTCATCATCATCATTCTTCTCGATGATCTCATCTTAATGCATTGGCCAGAAAGCTATGATGTTGCCAGGCGTTCACTGCCGGCAGCTTGGCGGATCAATCTTTGCCCTGCGATAATTGCTACCGTACTAAGAGAAATGCTCACCAGTGCGTTTAACCTTTCCCGAGCTGTTCGTCCGCAGATTGGAGAGATCAACTCTATCCCCGAAGGCACGGGGGTTGTCCCACCTCCAATTGATCATTTGGTGGCGCGTTTTGTCAAACCTTTGTCCCAGATTTGAGCGGAAGGCTACCCACCACTCCCAAAAAGGCGAACACCTGCTCCTGAGGTGCGGCCACATTAGCTAGAATTGTGAAAAGTGGCGAGTCGTGACTGGATCATGAAAGATTATATCATACAAGAGGTCCCATGCCCTGTCTTCCTTGAAGCCGCAAACATCGTATATCCCTATGAGTCCACAGATGTGTTCCTACAAAATCTCCTTTTAAGGTCCCGATAGAATCACAGGTGTCAATTTATGACCAATGTCTGCATTGTGGCCTTAGCAATTGTCTTCCATTTACATTTGCGGCTGCCCTTTGGTGCGATTGCTGTGAGTTGAAAATCAAGCTACATCTGTGGTAGTAGCATTATAATACACTTGCATGTAGCGGACGGAAGCCCAGAAGGAACGTACTAAGTTTTTTAGGTTGTCCGGTGTGTTCTGCGACGAGAGGCATTGTTTCGTTGAAGTCACGTGATGTCGAGATAGTTCAGAATGCTGGCGGTGTGTTTAATATGGGAGGAAAAGAGAATGGAGGTGAACGCGGGAGGAAAAGGTCTATATACATGAGTGCCTGTGATTTCTATGTTGAACGTGTTTTGTTGGTCAACGAAAACGAAACTGCTCAGCCTTCATCTTGCGCAACATCAGGAAAAGCTTTGGCGTTAAAGTAACCGAGATTTGTTATGGCCGATAGCCCGGGACTACGATATGTTATTGATAGTCCCGCCGCGCCACGGCACAATACAGGTTTATTACCGTGAATTACGGGATTTCATGGTATGTTCGGTTACATTTTCACTGTTTGCAAGATATTATGGCATGTCGTGTGTGAGAGTTTGAACCTACGCACACGATATTTAATACCAATTCGGATACCGAGAAGTTGGAGTTGACATATAATAACGATATGTCACAAATACGTGTTATATCACAGGAATCATGTCATTAATCAAGATATATGCTACTTTTTTTGTGTAGAATTCGTTTAGCTAAGTATATACACAAAACTCGACTCTTCTACCACTCCAGCAATAGCTCTCACCACTCCAGAGAAGCGATCTCAAAAGTCAACTCTGTAACACGATCGAAGGTCACTGTTTAAATCTGGCAACACATTGGGTGCAAGTGTAGTGGACACTCCACACATGATCATCAACTCATGGCAATGTGCACATACCGAAGCTAACTTGGTTTGACTTGTGTATCAGCAGTATGCGACCTTCCTGAGACGATCGATATCTTTCTTATGAGTTTGGTACTTCAACAACTACCTGGTATTCATCACCGCTCTACTGTGACAAGTGCGGCATTGATATGATCTCTGACAATTGTGGTCTGATTAATGAGGCTCTGACATAGTCCCGGATAATCCTGGTTATCGATGTGCACTCTGACATAGTCTCTGACAATTCCGGCTCTGATCAATGTGGCCCTGTCAAGTGTGGCCCTGACAAGTGCAGCTTTGTTATGGTCCCTGATACGGTCTCTGACAATTCCGGCTCTGATAAACATGGCTCTGACAAGTGCGCTCTGACAAGATCTGACAATCCCGGCTGCGATAAATGAATTCCGGCTCTGTTGGGCTCTGAAGCAGATTGAGTTGAACCTACCTCTCCTTCAGAACTTCCACGATTGAATCTTAGATCTAACCAATCTTTCATTTTGTGGATTACGGAGTATATTATATGGCTAAGTGAATTGGCCCTGACAAGTGTGGCTCTGACATGTGCAGCTCTGACAAGGTCTCTGACGAGGTCTCTGACAATCCCGGCTCTGATAAACATGACTCTGATGAGTGCTCTCTGACATGATCTGACAGTCCCAGCTGTGATAAATGTGACTGACAAGTTCGACTCTGACATGGACTCTGGCTCTGATTGGTTCTGGCAAGGTGCCAAAGGCGGCACTGGATACTAGGCATCCCTGTTGAGATCAACATATCCGATCCATCAAGTATATCATGTTATATGATTCGAAAGATGTGTACAGGTTGAGTTGGTATTGGTTATCTTCGCCGCTAGGAACAAGTTGCCCGGGAGTAAGAACTGATGAAACATCTACAATGCGTCGTATTCTTTGCAGCGCATCTTGCAACATTATCCTTGCATGGGTTCTGGTTGGCATTGCAGATGATAGATACTCCAAATCCTCCATGAACAATAGGTCGTGATGTACTGTCCGCTATGTTACACTCCCATTCGCGTTGGCTTCCGCTGTATTGATTCTATCGCTAAAACGCAAACCGTACAACAGTTTGGCAGGGCAATATCGGAGTTGCCATACCCAACTATTGTTTTGTGTTGATCGATCTCCTTGAATCGACATATTGTCAAATCGATTGCCTTGTCCGCGTCACTTCCCCACACACCTTGCTTTTTGAACTACACCTGTATCTGGATTATTGTGCTGCTGTATAGTGACTGTGATGCCGTTCGCTCGGTATATCTTTTGACGGAGAATCCACGATGCACCTGATTCAGAGGTCCATAGGTCTGAACTGGCGCTCGCATCCGCTTGAAATGTCGAAAGATTAGATGTCAGAGCATCAATAAACTCTGATATGCTGATACCCTCTGCAAATGTCAGTGTTGCAATCGTGTTGCGTTTGTTCATCACTCCGTTGATGCGAGGTATCAAGCCAGGTGATAATTTGTTGGACGCTAGAGAATCCCCCTCAAGGAGCTTTCTGCATATATCTGCCTTCGGCAAGAGGGGATCTGATTTAACGACATGTAGTAAAATACTGACCCTCGACTTGTTATGAAATAGGTGCGTTTCCCATCGTAACATCTGTGGACTATAGTTAACCTCGTTCAATGAGCGGTAGCCAATCTTGATGAGGTTTTTGTGAGCGGTTTCAGATATTTCGGTATCACTGTTATCAGCAGAGCCCATTCCCTGAATACATTCGATATAGTGGAGAGAGGAATGAATTTGGGTATCTTGCTCATGCTGCGGCTCTTGCGGTATGGTAGAAAGAGGTGGATGTTGCTGCTGATGCCACTAAGCGCATCTGGTAGGTATTTGAGCGTGGTTTCAGTGTGGGAGTGGTACCTGGCAATCAATATGAAGTTGGTGACAGAATTGATGAACTTAAAGTGGTCGAGATGCCCTTTTAGAACAGGGGCAAGCGCAGCAAGCCAGATCTTCACCATGTCCTTGTACTCGGCACCGGTCCATTGTTTCATGCAGGTAAGTTTGTCTCCAAACTGGCGTATATTAGAGAAGCGAGGAATTATGGAAAATCATTCATCCATCAGGTCCAAACCTTTTTCCTGGCCATAAATATCTTTCAGAAAACTAATAATCTATTCCCAGGTGTGCTCTTTAAATAAGTCCTACAGTAGCTGGTGCAACCGGTCAACATTCATACAAGTATATATAATACAACCTGCCTGGGCATCGGCAAAATTTGGACAGTCGGCAAACATCCACAGCCCCACCTCCACAGCAGCTGTTGTTGATAAATGAAAGTACCTGTGGGGGTGGCGGTGCCTGGGCCTGTGGGCAAAGCCGGGCATGTCATCCGGGCATATCTCGCATCAAGGGCACCAATTATTTTTCACCATAGTTATTGTGCACAGCTCTGGGTAGTCTGCAAGGAATGACGCAATTCGGGGACATGCATGACGAATGCGACCTTCTGCACACAGAACCGCTAATCCACTCTCTGCCGGCTACTCTAGAGCGCGCAATATTGTTGCAATAGATTCATGATAGGCGAACCTATTGGTGTGGGTTTTTGGTCCGTTTGGACATTTCGGTAAACGACCGATTAGTATTACCCGTTAGTCTTAACCGATTGTCCGTTCCCCTTAGAGAGGTTGCCGATACTGAGATACACCAGCCAAGCCGTTGTGTCGCCCCTTAGCGTAGAGAGTATAGTTTTGTCAATGCCGAGTATAATGGGGCCAACTGTTGATCCATCTGGCAAAGATTCCTAGGATGTGTTAGCAATGAGTAATGAGGTTCTAATATCTAGACAAATGCGTTCAACACTGGAGCCGACACTCTTGACAAGCTACCGGCTCTGAAACGATGAAACTGACATGCTATCTCTGTCACCCTCACTGACACGCTCTCTCTGACAATCTGAATCTGACGCTCTCTGGCATGCTCTCTGACACTCTCTGACACGCTCTCTCTGACACTCTCTGACACGCTCCCTCTGACACAATCTCTCTGACACAATCTCTCTGACACAATCTCCCTGACACAATCTCTCTGACATGCTCTCTCTGACATGATCTCTCTGACATGATTTCTCTGACATGCTCTCTCTGACACTCTAACTCACCCAAACACAACGAAAATCTGACAAGAAACAATCTTTCTGACAATACAAGGAATGTGGCCTGCGTTTTCCACCACCAATCTGCGGTCCACATCCCAGCGTATATACCTTCGCCACTGGAATCCCTTCATTTGACCGGCGCATATGAGAGATGGTCCTTAAACGGGGGATGTCCAGGGATATATCGTACCGCTGCAGGAGGATTCTGATACCAGAACAGAGTGGCTTTTCTTTCAATATTAACCGCACTCTCCTCCCATCTGTATACAAGTCAGTCCATTTATTCCATGTCTGCAATGAATTGATAGTGCTGGTCAGGGTTTTTGGCATTGGCATCGGGTACAATAAGTCTTCGTTTGAGGATATTGTTGAGTTTCATTTTACCTCAGTTGGGATCCACAATAGAACGACAAAGTTGCCATTGTTGGGGTGTAGCACACGGAGCAAGGGGGTCCCAGTCATCATCCTCAAAATTATGAACTTGTACTGTGTCCTCAATTGGGGCTCCTGCGTTGGGGAATATCTCCGTCTCAGCTGGCTGGCTGAGTGTATCGTTGTCAAATTGGGGAATGTCTTCTGCTAGTTCGTAGTCTCGCCCATCTGATGCAGAAAGATTGCTAGAATTTGGGTGAAGATGTGCATGTGTTGAACAGCAGTGACAAGTGAGACCACTTTGTCGGGAAAAGACCCTGCCACATGAAGTGCAAATAAAGGACTGCATTGTTGAAGGTAGAAAGTTTGCGATTCAGTGCCCCCTGGAAATTGATCGTAGTGAGGCTCTCATCACATGTCCCAATGCTGTGTATTCAGCCTACCCTACACGGACTTGGATGCTAGCCTAGCCTCGTGATATTGTTGTACTACACACTATCTCTAGGCTTGGAGTATACTATCTTTAGCCCACATTGTTTCCTTGTGTGGAATGCTGGAAAGTTCCGCTTCTAAGTACCATTTTCAGCTTCCCTAAATGGAACAGTGTGAGTTGATGTTTCGGCCACACACCGATCAGCATTTCGACACCGCAACCCCTCACTTCCTTGGGCCGAACCTCGCAGTGTTCGGTTTTCCAAAATACCACCAACATTTTTGCATCTACCTATTGCGACCTGTCTCAACTAACTAGCATTTAGCTTCTTCAGACTCTCCTCACTGTAATCTGCGGCGCATTCTCAACCGGATCGACTTGCATATTCGCATCACAATGACAATGTGTGTTGGAGTGGTCACCCCACCAAGCGTGGGTCAGAGCGCATCTACTACCAGGTGGTGTATAACACATACAATCCTCACCTATTCACTCAGATCAATCAACGTTAACTTGACGACCGTCATATCCACTCAGATACCCTCACATCCACTCAGCGACCCTCATATCCGCCGAAAAACCATCATTATGGCACCACCACAAGTTCCACGGAGATGGCCTACCGGTGTTTCAAACTGGGCCAAAGATATACATCCCTCTGTTTTAAAGAAGACGACCCAGGACATAGATGCTGTGAGTAGCCAGTCTGCATTCACTGAAGGCCGTGCAGCAGTCCAGGGATGGAAAACTAAACACGACAAATCCACTATCCCATTGTACACCAATATCAAATTGTACCCCGAGGTGCGAGGTGTAGCAAAGACGGGTGACCAGGTTAGTAAATCCTACTCTGACATTGAGTCTCTGACATTGAGTCTCTGACATTGAGTCTCTGACATTGAGACTCTGACATTGAGTCTGTGACATTGAGTCTCTGACATTGAGTCTCTGACATTGACTCTCTGACATTCAGTCTCTGACATTGAGTCTCCGACATAGACTGACATCGACCTAACAAATAGGAGTTTACCGACATTAGCGAGACGCTTGCGGATAACTTTCGAGATTTCCTGGGACTTACACCGGACGCAAAGCTCAATGATGATGATGTCTGTACAATGCAAAGACTCATCTCATGCTTACAAAGAAGAGTCACCCGAAGGGCCACCACCACACCCAAGAAAGCCCGACGAAGCCCCGCTGGAAAGTCTAAGACCGCAACAAGCCCCACCACAAAGCCAAAAACCTCATCAAGCCCTGCGCCAAAGATCACATCAGCTCCTTCATTAGAGCATATCGTGGTCCCTCCTACTACACAGATGAATAAACGCACATCAGATGTTGGTGTTGCGTCTACTACCCCCGCAATTTCAATCTCAATCTCATTGTGACCGAGGGGAGATTCGGTAGCGCGGGGTTGTAGTGCCACTCGTAGAGGCACTACACGATCGGCAGTATCATCCATGGTACCGTGTCCTACGGTTTCGGCGGTTTCGGGGGATGCTCAGTCGCCTAGGTTCGATCCATTTCAGATCAACAGCCCTTGCAGTACGCTCCAGCGACCCTTTTTTGGATAGAATGACGCGCTCAATCTCTCGCCACTTCCACTCAGAGATCTCAGCAGCAGGAGGCCTAGACGTGGTGCGACCAGCTCACCAGCTCAATCAGTTGTGGGAGGCACCTCACCTGGAAATCAATACCAAAAAGCAAGAGAGGACCGTATTAATCTTTTTATGACGTTGATGGAAGATGATCACCTGGTAGATATTGCGGAAAAGTTGACAAGGCCTCGAGTTCTGAGAGACTTCACAATCCATCCGAATGTGCCCCAGTGTTATGACCGACTCGTTGCCTGGATTACTCGGCAATATGATCCAGCAACCTACTCGCTGGCTGTTGACTCCTGTTTGTCGAGCACAACGTCCACCCAGGGAGATAGTCCATTGCCCAGATTTGCACTGATTGACAGTCCATTGGACGAATGGAGCTGGGACAACTGTCTGACCTTCGGTGAAATTGAAGGCTGTCTGATGGTGACATTCCTTACGATCAACAAGATGGTCATGGTGGAAGACACCGACAATGAAATCGAATATATCATGACCAACCCCATCAACCTGGAACGAACATCGACCAGTAGGGTGAAACAAGAGGACGATGCTAGCGAGCCCTGAGTTATTGACTGACTGGACAGTTCCGAAGACAAAATCACTGGCGATGAAACGGATGATATGGAGGAGGAGGAGGATGGGGAATGGAAGGAAGAGCTACCGGGGATGCCGGAGGACCAGGATGATTCCGATCTGGGGAACATGCCGATGACTAAGAATTCACTACTGAGTCATTCCTCCGGCCGGACTGTCAAACCAGAGGACCAAGAGTTCGACATTCAATATGCGGAAGAATTGGATCAGGTAGACACTGAATTCAACGACATTGCCCTAACGGAACCAGAGGGAGCCAATGACCCTGATGTGCAAGCACAGAAGGAGGACCAGACGGATACTGTCGATGTAGACTGGTGAGTCACAGTCCTTGTCAGAGTGGTCACTATCAGAGCCGTAGAGCTGCTGTCAGAGCTCAGCCACTGTCAGAGCTGCTGTCAGAGCTGTTGTCAAAGCTCAGCCGCTGTCAGAACCATTGTCAAAGCTCTTTTCAGAGCTCAGCCCGCTGGCAGAGCAGCTGTCAGAACGTTGAATGAAGCTAATTTTTACTCGCAGGTCAGCGGAGCTGATGGATAACCAGGAATTTCAGAGAGAAAACTTGGAGGAGTCAATGGCAGCGTTAGGCATCACCATGGACATCAGAACTTTCAAGGCACTCCACAAACCCACGCAGTTACAACCGCATCAAATCATTGCAGTCAATTGGATGGCAGAGAAGGAGAATAGCTTGGCAAAGGGTGGTTTATTGGCTGATGACTGCGGTACTGGCAAGGTTAGACCCTGCTGTGCCCTTGAGATATACTGTTCGCCCAACTCACAATCATCAGACTCTGACAGCACTAGCTTTAATATGTCACCAAGTTATTGTCTATGAACAAAATATCAAGAATCCACCACCTGAATTCCACAAATGGGAGAACGACATGAATGACCACAAGGCGAAGGTTGAATGGGGTGAGACGGTCGGAAGGGAGACACAAAAGCCGCTGTGGGAGGTCCACCTCCCAACATTGATTTTATGGTTTGACCGGAATACATACCACTATAGTGACTTCAAGCTAAGGTTGAAATAGCCGTAAATCCATGGTGGCAGAATGGGAAGCTGCGGTGACTAAGTTCACTGAGTTATCTCCAGATCTCCATTACGGTACTTCTTCCTGGAGGAAGGCATCCCATCGAGCCATTCGTCATGGTACACAATGGAAACTAGTTGTGATCTCGACCAGTGACACTTTCTACCAGCGGTTCAACCATGAGGAAGCCGACGGTTCGAAATTTTGGGGCCCTGGCATATTTCATTGGGTTATCTTGGATGAGGCCCACTGGTTGACAACGAGCAGGACCCCAATCGGCAAGTCTAGGAATGCTAATGGCACATTGGTTAAAATGGACTCCCGCGATTACAATATGCATATGGTGTCCTGTATACCCGGTCCAGAGCCACAATTCAAATGGATGTCATGGGCAACCCCATTGGTAAGTGGCATTGAAGACTTCCATTGGATCCCGCGTCTTCTGGAGAGTTCATCCTGGTTGACCCTACAGCTGCCGCCAGATACATTCGACTATACTCTCAACATTGATGACGATTGGTTTGCAGACGGGAGTAATGTGCCAGGTACTGAATGTGGTGCAGGGTGCACACCAGTTGCAGATCCATCCAAGAAAGGCCCAGAATTCGGATCACTTGTTCACTGCACAACAATGGCTTGGGATGCTTATATGTTGCCCATAATTGGTGAAGTGGGGAAATTAGGAAAGGCCACGCAAACATCGGATATATTGATCAGACAGCACCGCTACGAGGAAACTATTGGGAAGCGTGCCTTTGCGGTGTTATGCACACTAATGCTACGGCGAACAATGGTGAGCCATATCCTGTTGAAGAACCCAAAGCCCATCATCAACATCCCTCCTATGCATGTAACCACCGAACTCGTTACATTCACGAAGTCCTCTGGAGCTGTACAGTTCTACATTAATTTGGTACATGGTAGCTATAAGGGGCTTGGAGAGAGAATCACCCAAGTTGCCTCTGCGCAGGCTACAACAATGGGCAAGACGAAGCCTTTTGGTCCTCATTGGCAATTTATTTGCCGTATCTCAGTACCGCATATTCTTGGCCCTGCCTCGATGGATCTGGAAATATCTTCGTGGAAATGAATATGGTCATTACCTTCCGGGGTTGGTGACATGAGCAGACCGAAATTGATCATGCTGAGGACGGTTATTCATGACTTTGCAAAGACTTTCCCAGGGAAGACTGACCGAATACGTCCACCTGAGATGTTCAAGGGTATGACATATGATCAGATTCAGGCTGCGTCGCGGTTTGGGGCACCAAAGTGGGCTTGGCTCAAACACTATCTCTGGAACACCTTGACAGCGAAAGACAATGGAGAGAAGGTGATTCTGTGGGTATATTGGGCACTTACCCAGTGGCTTGTCAAACAGGTTAGCACTCCTTCACAATCCCACTTTCTGCCACTCATATCAACTCTGACATTTGACTCTGACACACATCAACTCTGACATTTGGCTCTGACACACAACAACTCTGACATTTAACTCTGACATCGACTCTTCGTATGACAATACTAACTGTGTGCAGTACTTCCGCCTCTTAGGCCACGATTGTTTGGCTTTCCATAGCTCAATACATGCCAATGCGCGTGCCTCTGTGAAGAAGTCATTTATCAACCGCAGGCAGGTGAGGGTCCTTGTTTTGTCCTATCTGACAAGCAATGAGGGCTTGAACCTACATTATAATTGCTGAAATTCCGTCATGGTAAGACAGGGTATAAATTACTCAATGGATCATCAGGCATGGTCGCGTGTCCAGCAGATTGGTCAGCAGCAAACGCAACGCACAACTTGATTGGTAAACCTCACCACGATTGATCAGTTGATTGAAAACACTCAGCCGATGAAGCAATCACCAATGCTATATGCACTGGGGGTTCTCCAGAATGCTGCCAGTGAGGATATTGATCTCAATGCTGATCAAGTATATCATACCTTGATTGGGAAGACTATCCCACAGGCACTCCGGTCTGCTGTGATTGGTCAATATAATGATGTAAACATGGACGTTAGTAAATTTGTGATCTTTATTTACTTTCCATTTTTGGGTCTGTGCTGTTTTTCTTTTTGGGTTGGTTCTTGGGTTTGGGATCTCTCTTTTGGGTTCAGAGTTTTGGTCTCTGTTTTGGTTTCCAGGGTCGCCCCGCTGAGTTTTGGGTCGCTTTTGGGTTATCTCACTGTTGTCTTGTTGGAAGGTTTCGAGCTGTATTGATGACTAGTACCGACGAATGAAGTCATTTAGTTGCTGCCATTGTCTGCTGACTACCCTGACTGTGACTCTGACAGCAGCCACTCTGACAGCAGCCACTCTGACAGCAGCCACTCTGACAGCAGCCACTCTGACAGCAGCCACTCTGACAGCAGCCACTCTGACAACAGCCCTCTGACAACAACTCTGACAACAATCTGACAACCGCTCTGACAGCGACTCTCCAAAGAGTTTGCTATGACTATGCTCGGTGGACAAAAAGTCTTTATCATTTAACAATGCGAAATCTCTATTGGTAAGCGCTGTTCAAGCATATCGCCCAGCATGTACTCTACAGTCAAGGCGACAATGAACGATTGTTTCGGTACTTGCTAATATCATATTGAAAGGACACCGCGACATTAAACTATGCCGAAATCCCTTGATACCGATATATGATAAGACTAACCCCCTATGACATAAAGAAGTGAATATATTAAATATGCAGTGTGGAAGCACAATGGTCCAATCCAATGAGATATCCATGCCACCCAGCTGTAGGCCCAAGTTTGTCGTTAGTGTGTATTCACTTCGGAGATGTGGAAGACACTCACAGTGCCGAAGAGGGATGCTTCAACACTTTCGAATACTGGTTTGATTTGGCACACCTGTGATGGGCTAGGCTGCAGAGCTGATATGTGGAGTAGCCGACGATCTCTTCGTCTCATCAACTGATATATCATCTTTGGACTGGCACTGTTTGACGCTTTGGGACAAGTGGCCAGTTGTAGCAGGCATTGTAGGGTAGGTAGAAAGAGAACATTGTGGGTAGAGAATGGAATTCTATGCCGTACGGGAGTACGGATTCTAGTGCCTGTGTCCCAAAGTACTCCACGACCTATATATATACTACACACTACCAACATATATTTGCCAAGATCAGCAGAAGTCCTACACGGTAAATTACAATGGGTCTGTGACTTTGATTCATCTGCGCAATGCCCGGGCCACACAGTAAATTACAATGGTTCCGTGACATTAATTCATCCATTTCAATCACTTGGGCTGGTTGTGAGTGAAATATGCCAATCGAGCACAACTCGGCTCTGACAAGGTTGCACAGACAGGTTGCTCTGACAAGGTCGCTCTGACAAGGTCGCTCTGACAAGGTCGCTCTGACAGGTTGTTCTGACAGGTTGCTCTGACAAGCATATCCTCCTCTTCAAACAAGCACAGTGCCAATTTCGTATGGCCGACACTAACTTCTTACTCTGATATAGATCCGGGAACACTAGTGGTCACGAACCGGATAAGGGATTAGAGCGGCCCGCAGTGTCCAACCAAATCTTTCTCAGCTGCCTTTGTAGGGATATGGGGGCCTAACCACTAACCAAGACAAAGTAGTACCCATAGGGATAGGTATTGTCCAACACATAACCAGGTCAGTAACTTCCTGAATGTGCTTAGGTACCTACTCCCGTACATTGGGGAGCTGCACCACAAATCCCATCGACCTCCAACCATGTGCAGTTTCATGATGCTATACTACATGCAGTGCAATATTCGAATTATAAAGCCTTCATTTTGTTCACCCTCAGGACGTGTCAGCCGCCGTTGCCCACTGAGCACCGGTGGAGAGATCTGGCTGGACTTGCGAGAGCGAACAGTTCGCGACTGTTTCTGCCCCTTCCACTTGCATAGATCCCATAGAGGTTGCGGGAGAAGGGTCTCATAGTGTGGCCCAACATAGGGGTTTGTGGGCAAGAATATAGTTGGGATGATTGGCAGATTGTTGAAACTTAACAAAGTGGTATTATCTCAATTCTAACTTATGGAATCTATAAAACTTACTCTGAACATGGGAAAGTCCAGTATAACTTTGACTCTGACATGAGAGACCCAAAGTATATGGTATAACTCTGACAATTGCCTTAACTCTGACAATTTCCCTAACTCTGACAACCACCCTACTCTGATACAGGAAGCAACCCCACCTATAATACGGCATTACTTCAACTTTGACTCGGGAGACCCAATGTATACCGTATAACCTCGACTCTGACAATTTCCGTAACTCGGACATCCACCCTACTCTGATATGGGAAGCACCCTCACCTATAATATGGCATTGCTTCAACATTGACTTGGGAGAACCCAACGTATACAGTATAACTTTGACTCTGACAATTACCTTCACTCTGACAATTTCCATAACAATGACAACGACCTGACTCTGATACGGGAAGCAACCCCACCTATACTACGGCATTACTTCAACTTTGACTCAGGAGACCCAATGTACATGGTATAACTTTGACTCTGACAATCACCCTAGCTCTGACAATCACCCTAACTCTGACTATCACCCTAACTCTGACAATCACCCTAACTCTGACAATCACCCTAACTCTGACAATCACCCTAACTCTGACAATCACCCTACCTGACAACTACCCTACTCTGACACCAGAAGAAACCTCGCCTATACGGTAATTGCTTCAACTCTGACAAGGAAGACCCAACGTATATGGTATAATCTCAACTCTGACAATGAACTTGATTCTGGCATGTTTACAGCATAACTTCGACTTTCACATGGGACATAACTCTGACATGGGAACCAATATTATTGGGTCCATTTTCAACTCTGACAAGGTTGTTTTTAGGTGACAGGAGATGGTGATGCACTATATAATAAATGGCGACGAGCCGTGGATTCCGTGTACATGCAAAGCTGATACACCCAACGCGAACCTGCACCGCAACATACAACGCACAGAATGGCAAACGGAAGCAGATCTGGCAGCAGCAACTGCAACCGTTCTGATAAATCCGCAGGCAGCGGTGGCCGCACGGATCACACTCGCAATGGTAGGTCCCAGGGCAGCAGCAGCCACAATGATCATCAAAACTCCGGCGCCAGTATCCGTGGGACTCACTCCAATGAAAATGGCCGACAATGGCACCTATCTGGAAGCAATAATTGCGATAAAGAGAGCTCGGAAGGCCAGCTGATGAGTGATTGCGATGACGATGACGATGAATCGCGATCCCCACAGCAAAGAACCAGCATATTAATCAACTGAAGTCATTCTTCCAGTTTGAACAACCGAAGAGGGGTAATGACGCATCCAGCTTGACATTTGTGTCTGACTGACACTCTCTAGGTGTGAACACCTACTCCTTCCGGCAGCCAGCGACAGGTTAGTAGGAGCAGAAATGACCATCCCTGCTTTTGACTGACTAGTTCTGGTTGCAAACACCTAGTTCATCCGACAACCAGCGGCGGGCAAGTAGAAGCAGAAATGTCCACTCCCACATTCACTGACAATACATAGGCACAATCGATCACTCTTTCTCCTGGTAACCCCGGGGGAGTAATAACCACACCCTCATTCAACATTAAACTCTCTAGCTGACAATACATAGTCATTGCAATCACCCCATGACACTCCTCCAGGGAACCAGGAGCACTATGCTCGGCAGGTAAGAGCAACATTTCCTTATGGGCTTTGACTTTGTGTAACCTCCCTGACTTAGGCAACTCCTAGATGCAACAGCGGAATAGGTCCCCCATCCATACTGGCCACCAGCAAAAGCGTAAGGCGGGTGACATCGGGGTGCCAAAAGATTGGTGGGACATTGCCCGAGATCAATTCTTTTGCAGAATTTGTAGCAAGGGCCCCTACCCAGTCGATGTCGACAAACTGTCCAAGGAAAGCTACAAGGAAGCACACGAAATTCTGAGTATGGCAATCAAGGAGTGTGACATGTCAAAAGCAACTATCCACAAAGTTAGTATTCACATGGTTCAAGCCCTGTTCAGTAGGACCGACAACCAAGCTCGCGGATCGCCAATCAGCTGCCCAAGCACTTTTCGCCGAACAGGCTTGTGTAGTTGCCCTCGATCAATATGCCACAAGCTTTCGGACCTCTTCAAACGATGACCGCCAAGAGCGAGTAACATGGCTAATCTCTCCTTGCACATACCAGTATCATCATTCAGACGGTGATAGTGAAGTATGACTGAACACCATTGATTGTATTAATGTCCTGACAATCAACTTAGATACCGAAAAAGATGTTTCTGCATCGTTCCCTGTCAGGTGTGATGTCAAAAACATTCTTCGAGAACTCAAAGCGTAATTTCACGCGACAGCCATATACATCCCACTTCACCCATGAGGTGACAGCAGAGTGTTAGTTACTTGCTTCAACTGCAGTAAAGCTTTCCTTGGACCACTGGGCTGGTGGCAGTTACCTCTGAGTGGTATTTGAAACGGATATATACAAGAGTATGCGGAACACCATTTTGGACACACGTATCTGACATTTTAGTAGGTACATATGATGATCTATTGGAACAATGAGAAAGTATCCCACCAGAGATAGAAGAAAAGATCTTCGCTATGTATATGGACAGGATCGATGCAATCAATGGTCGAGTTCGGAATGCACCTGCTGCCACACGGTGGGATCCGGAGACAGTAATCGACAATGAGCAATTGTAGCTGCTCATGTACATAGTATATATTAGTTTGGTGGTTTATTATTGGAATACAATTGATGGAAAACTGACTAATTTCATTCCACGCGTAAATGGTTCTAAAATCACAATTTGAATGGCAATCAGTGAAACACATGTCTAGATTCTGAAAATCGACCCTGAGTCCTGACAAAGATCACGGAGAGTATACGTGCAGACTCTGACCGCTGACGGCGGGCTCTGACGAGATCAGGGCGATAGCATGAGAAGCCTCTAACAAGATCACGGCAACAATACGTGCAGACTCTGACAACTGACGCTGCGCTCTGACAAGACCAGGGTGATAGCATGGGAAACCTCCGACAAGATCACGGCGACTATACATGCGGACTCTGACAACTGACGGTGGGCTCTTACAAGACAAAGGTGATAGCATGAGCAGCCTCTGACCAAATCACGGTGACTATACGTGCGGACTCTGACAGCTGACAATGGGCTCTGACAAAACCAGGGTGCAGCCTGTGGAGCCTCTGACAAGATCATGGCGACTACTCTGACAACCAACCATGAGTTCTGACCAGACAGTGCGATTGGCCAAGTAGCCTCTGCCAAACAATCCATAGTGCAGATCAAGCATACTTGATTACAGCATGTCGTGCACAAACACTCTCGCTATCACCCCGAGAGTACTTAGTTAGTACACCAAAGTCAAGGGGTGAGATAGAAATACTACCTTAAGCTTACAGTGTATTACACATTTACTATCTGCATTACGTATCATGGCTCTGGGCCGAATTCCATTCTCCGCCGTTATGGCTGTTATGGGAGACTACCAGAGGTTGTATAGCTTTCGGTAAATTACACGGGGCGAAATGTGTTTTTCCCGATGAATGCCCAGCCACGGCATGAATGAGAAGCCTCGAGACGAGATGTACCAATCGTGGAGAGGAAAGTTCACAACGGCTGGCTTAGCGTTGGCACCACACACCATTCTCACTGCTCAGTCCTTGTGGATCTGGGAGCAACCTGAGTAGTTCTCATGATTTCCCAATTGTGCAACCATGCATCACGGCTACCAACATGCCTTGTGGTGGAAAAAGTACACACAACTGATGTCATAGGATAGAGAATATCTCATTGTTCACTATGCAATGCTTTTAGCTCTGCTGAAGGGGGTGTTCCTCTGGGAAGCTGAAGATATTCCCAATCGATGGTTCGAAGTACTGTGCCAAGAACCAGTGGAATACTATGATAACAGAGCCCAAAAGGCATAAACACCCTTCAAGCGGTGCAAATAGACCTTCAGACATTCCTGAAACAGTGAATATCAATGCTGAGTTTGATCAGATGGCAGTTAACACCAGACTTCAATGCTTTCAAGGAATCTCGTCGCGGATTATTGTCACGGTTCAGAGTCTAGTGTTGTCTACACTGCCCCTCCCTTTGTTGTCGAACCCCTCCATGGTCACTAAAATAGATGTCCACCTCGCCTGCCGTTACACATCAACACAGAGGATAATATTGCTACCTACTTAAGATGAAACATCTCTGTCGGACTATGACTTCCTGAAGCCCTCACCCTGACACGACTGTGCTCATATGAAAATTTCTAAGTGTTGCCAATCGTCAGCATCAACAAATGCAGGGGCATTCGGGCAATTGTCATCTTCCCCAAGCTATTAGATGCCTTTCCGTACTGGCTGGCGAGAGGGATTCCTCACAAGGAGGGAGTTCTGTAGCCTCTACAATCCAAGGTCAGAACTCCACCCCCTTATCTTCTCTGAACAAGTCTCGTGTTGCAGATACATCAGCAAAAAACATTTCTGTCCGGGTGGAATGCCTCCGTCAGAGTGGACGCGCTCTGTCAGAGCCGTCAGAGACACCCCGGTGGCGGATTACTCAGCGCCCAGCGTCAATAGCACGCGTCGCGTTGCATATTGCCCTCCGATCGCCGTTTCGGTACACGCTTGCATCGGGATTGCAATGCAATGGGTGACGCTGCAAAAATCTCTCCTCACGTTCCTACTACATTAAGCTCGAGGAGCGTAGGAAGAAGGTGAGAAGATATGATACTACACGGCCGTAAGGATCCACGCAATTGCGCGGATCCACAAAATCTCAGAAAGAGCAAGTGAGACCAAAAGTTGGGAAAGATATAGTGTGTATTTTCGTTGTATGACAAGATGAGATGAAAATGAGATGGTGTCTATCTATCTACCCCGGGGTCTCCCGAATATATACTCCGCGTCGCTCATTCCACCTCCATTACCCCTGTATCTCCGTACACCCACCATCGCTCCTTAACGATATACTTGGAGGCCGTGATCGAGCTTGTTTGGAGATGCACTTGGAGGCCGAGATGGAGTGAACTGAGAGCTGCACTTGGAGGCCGTGATCGATCGAGTTTGGAGATGCACTTGCAGGCCGAGATC
>Ga0307512_10000971_pt1 | contig 42177 bp, 44 predicted proteins | sample 14_EM_MG_FD_200267 | JGI IMG/M metagenome (GOLD analysis project Ga0307512, IMG submission 200267) | Populus trichocarpa ectomycorrhiza microbial communities from riparian zone in the Pacific Northwest, United States - 14_EM | ecosystem: Host-associated > Plants > Roots > Unclassified | place...
AGCAGAGTTGAGTTGAGCAGAGTTGAGTTGAGCAGAGTTGAGTTGAGCAGAGTTGAGTTGAGCAGAGTTGAGTTGAGCAGAGTTGAGTTGAGCAGAGTTGAGTTGAGCAGAGTTGAGTTGAGCAGAGATGAGTTGAGTTGAGTGGAGCAGTATTCCTACAATTGTGTGGAATAAGATCATGTACTCACAAGGCCTGTTGATAGATTTGGACTAAAGAATCCCATGCTGGATGAACCAATCTATGAGTTGGTATGATATTATGATTGACCATATGACACCAGTTGAATCATGGGTGTGCAATCAAGAGCTAATGACAGCTGTTGTTGCATGGCAGACAGACATTATGGAGGTTAGTAAAGATCAACTTTAAAGAGCATAAAGAGAGACAGGAGAAGTTAGGAATACAGACCATACAAGCACAATTACCGACAGGGTGGAAACAAATGGCTAAAGAATGACATAACATGACCAGATGACTTACAGCCTGAGATGAATCATGGCCAGAAACAGATTGTGGCCAGAGATGGATGACAAGAGATATATCAAGTCCAGTAATGAATTGAGACAAGATATGGATAGTGACCAGATTGGGATGGCCGACTGGGGGTGGATGACTGGTGGTGGATGAGAGGAGATAGATCACTGAAGATGGATCACGGGAGACAGATGATGATTGGTCTCCTTTACATATAGACTTATTGAGGTTATGTGAAGTAATTCACTTTTCAAGATTACTTACTAGATTTTTAAGCACCAAAGTTACAATCAAATGCAGATGTGCATACAAACCGTGTATCAGCAGCATGGCTCCACTGAGTATGACACCGAGTCTAATTCAGAGCACTACTCAGCAAACAATTCCAAATGTCATATATGATTCCAATACAGATTTCCAGACACACAGCCATAATGCTGATACCTCACATTGTGAAGCCATCCAAGATCAGTTTTTGGCAGTGCAATAATCCTCAAAGTAGGAGATTCCAGTATAACAATAACAACAACCCATACCAGGAACAATTACTGTACCAAAAGTGCAGGAATGATGCTCTGTAAACCACATTCACCAATAGAGCAGGCTAGCAATGGCCAAAGTGCAGAGAGGGAAGTGATGGCAAATGCATCTACAGATGAATCAAAATGCTGCTATCCCAAGTTACAATCCAGAATGAGCTTCTGACTCAGTCTTGGCAATTCCGAAATCCACCACTGCTACTGAACATCAAATTCAGAACCAAATCTGACCAACTGAAATGCCACCCGAGGATGTCACAATGGATTAGTCATCGCCAGAGCGATGAGATGCACAAGGGGAGAGACCATACCAGAATTGAAATCATCCCTTACTGGGAGTAATAACTGCACCAGAAGTGTTAGGAGGAAGTACCTTGGAGCACATTCATCAGCAGAATATTGTAGCTGGAGATTAGTCAATAAGTTTACCTTGAAACAAATCACCAGCAGAGTCAACAAGTGCATGTGGAAAAGAGTCAACCAGTGCGCTGGGAGATGAAATGACAAGTAACCTCAGAACACGATGATGTTAATACCCAGACAACTGAAGGCATGAACATCTGCAGAAGGAGCAGATCATATACCCGGAAGAAGGCCAGCAATTGCACCCAGCAATTAGACAAGATAAGCACACTGAGCTCGAGGCACCTGTCCAGTGTACCTACAAGTGCACCAACATGGAGGATCATCAGTGCAACTGCAAGAACAGCAGTGAGATCATGGGAAGATCAAGCGAGTTTGATGTAGGCTGAACGAGCGCATTTCTCTTTGCTGAAGTAGTTTCTAACGTGGCGAAAGATGAAATCTGACAGCACCAAATGATCTCCTGAATGGCGTTCGAAGAGACAGTTACAGATATTCATTGACACATACAGTGACCATATGGCACCATGAGAGATGATCAAGATAACGTGGAAACGATGATTACCAGATCAATTTTGTTGGAGGGTCTGGAACTTAGTACTATTTGGAGCCCAACCTATGGAATATACTGGCTGATATGTTTCACCAAACAGCTAACCATAATGAAGGCTGAATAATGATACTGGAGGCATATATGCCTGCTAGGTGAGCACTGTAGGAGTACATATATAACTACTGGCTGGCACTTTGTGAGATCCACCGGCTGCAAGAGATGATGTCAGATATAGAAGCTGGCCCATAGAGCTTTGCATGAGGGTCTGCTGACCACACACCCTTTTGAATATACATCGTGTGAATGAGCATTTCACGAGCAGCTTACAAGATAGATACGAGGTCATATATAATTGACCCTCACAGCCAGCTATGAGACCAAATGTGGAAGCTACACTCCATATGGAAGAGTTGACCATGCGTTGTCTGTGCTGACTGAGGGCAAATATGACTTCTGAATCAGCATTGCAAGCAGCAACAATGATAACTGATGGGCTGGACCAGCAGAGTTGTGCATGAGTAATTCAGAGAGCTCAAACACTAGCACAGTTTTATAAATATGTAAGCAGAAGCCACAAACATTGATGATGAGTAAAGACTCATACTATGATCAGCCAAATCAGCCAATATCCGGTGTCTAATTTTGACAATGACGTATGCTTGGTTCAACCTATAATCGCGAGATTAGATAGTCAGATACCGAATATCTCAGAAGTGGAGATAGAGTGGACAGTTCCACTTTGGATGTTCCTTCTTTATGTTTTTTTTTTTCTGTTTGTTCCTTTACTGTTTTGCATCTTTGATCGAGCCCAGCACATATGGCTTCAGCATGGGTTTTTACTATATTTGGAGATTAGTCAAGTTGGGGTGGGGTATGCCAGTATGCCAGATCTGTCAAAATGATGCCCTGAGCAGTACTGATTGGTTGTGGGACTGATGGGTTTCTAAGTGTGCCTATGTTGAATGGTTGTTGGATGGTTTTCTTCTCTTTCTGACTATTGTACAGATTTATACAGCTCAGGAAGTCATCATTTAATACAGGAGAAACCATTTCGGCACGACTGCACATTCCAAGTTCTTGGCTGGGTATTATATGCTTTATACAGTTGGCCCACTGCAATCCATAGATCTCTAGCTCTAATGTATCTTTATCCTATCTTTATACTACTCTACACTACTGATATCCACATTTACAACTGTATCAACTGATATACATTCAGGCGAGGCCATACACAGGCTTATGCCTTTATACCCTATTGTGATTTCAAGATACTGATAGTTGATAACATCCAATATTCTAATGCATCATTCCAATACTTGGCAAACAATACTCCAGCAAGTTTACCATTTACCTCTGAATTGTTTTGGCTATAGATAAGAGGTATGGTATAAGTTATTGATTGTATGACAGACATGGTAAACCCTGCAGAGAAATCAGTTATAACTGAGATAGTATCCAATGACCAATGTAGATTCAGATTCATTTTTGGTTATCTATCTATTCTGTACAAAACTGATGAAGTTTGAGTTGGTAGTTGTATTCTAATTTTATTACTGAGTATATTGTGTGGTAAATATTGCTACATGCAAGGGCTGAGGGAAGAATAAGTTCAGCTTATAGTATAGAACAGAAATTGTAGATTTGATATAACACTATATTGATTATAAAGAGAAATAAGTTTCTGCATTATGTACTAATTCCAGATTTGCAGGCGAAATTTAATTGTTAAATAGTCACTATTAGTCATTTTAGCATATTTGATCTCCCCCACATATTCGAATAACTTTAAAATGATGTATAAAATATTTAGTTCTGAATTGTCTGATTATCCTAAGTTGTGAACTGTCAAACCATTTAACAGCCCAAGTTTTATTATCACTCGCTGCCCAAGTTTATCTATTTGCCACTGAATTGTTTAGTATTTTCAACATGGCTTTGTATACTTTCATCACAGAATGAATTTTCAATATACTTGCAGTGTATTTAGAAGAATAGACTAGAAGCTAAATACGAATGATATATATAATACCAGGGCTGCTGATCTGCTCATTTGTAGTATTATTGCAACAACTTCATAAAGGTGTATTGCATAAGTACTTGTAATACAATTGGAAGTTGTATTGGCACAAATACTAGTATCGACCATATATTGAATACTAAATTCAATGTCTCATTAGTCCACTCACTTTCAAGCGCTCACTTCTACTTCTTCCAAAAATGGTCTTCCTGCAAGGATTTCACAATAAATAGAGAAATAGCTATTTAAAGCAGATTTCAGAGTTTGTATGAGTTCATGATCATATCTGTATCATATTGCATGTTTGTCATGCATTCATTCATAGAGCGAATTCTCTGTTGGTACCAAGAAGACGTGAAACTTCATCAGTCGGGGAGATATTGTGTTGTATAGTATTTATATCGAATTCACGAATGTAGCCGTATGGAATGCTTTATTTTGTAAATAATAGTACAAGCAATGATTCCACCAGTCTGGACGGACCCAGTCTGGGGTAGGGCTCAGTCCAGTCCAGTCCGACCAGAAGGTTGGACTGGACTGGACCACACACTGGCAGTCTTGGACTGGACGGGCTTGGTCTGGACCGGTCCAAACGAAGTAAATTGGCGATCCTTCAACTCTAGCACATATAAAATATTACTACATAACAATCGCCTGCTGCTAGTAATCACTATCACAAGAAAACCATCCATGCCACAACTCAAATGAAAATACAACAGAAATTCCGCCAAAACTAATAGATTCCCATACAGGCATGATGCTGTAAGACTTGCCGCTTGGATATCACTTTCGGAATAGTTACATGGTCTCCACATCCATATCGTCATCCTCAGCCTTATCTCCATCCTGTTGCTCCTCGTCATCCACTGCTTCCAACTGTGCTCCTCTATCAACTATCTCTATAAGCCCCATTTGAAGTCGATCCCACGATTTGTGACATTCAACTGCCTGTAGCGAATCGATTTGCAGTCTATTCCGCCAGTCTGTAAGCATTATCTTGCACTGGGAAAAGAGTCTTTTGACTCCAGCCGACATCGCTGGTATGGATAGAATATAAATTGCCATTGATGAGAGATGTGGATATATCTGCCGCTGGGACTGCCAAAAAGTGAATGGATTGGTGATAGATGGCTCAGTTGGAGTTGATAGATATCGGTCATATTCATCTACTGTACAGCTGTCAGAATTGAATCAATCAATCAGCGGTAGGGTTACCATTAACAGTACGCTGCCTCTGAGCTCGCCAGGTAGCAAATGGAGTAGCAGGAGGTGGTGGAATATCTGGCTGGGGTTCTCCATCTCTCCCTGTAATTGAAGAAACTGACATGTACTTTGTTTGCCACAGCCCCTGCACACGAAGCTTTGCACTCTGTAATTGTTCTTCAGTCCATTAAAGATTATCTACTGCCACTTCAAAGTATTCCCATTTGTAAGCCGGGTGTAACACCACCGCTGCAACACAGACAGTGAGTGCTTTGTACAACTCCCGGTACTTATCGAGAACTACAATCCCCTCAGCGGCAGCTCTGCGGATATGCAAGTGAGGGTTGGCCTGATATTTCTGTAACACATTGATGAATGTGGCTCGAAGAAAGTCAAGTTCAACCAGAATGTTGTGGAGCTCAGCAAAGTCATCCTCCATATGCGGTGTTGCAGAGTGGGAAGGTTGCAATATGCTTACTGCGTCGGCCAGTTGTTCCCAATCGTCCACAGATAATCGATTCTCCTCCAGCAGATCAGAATGGTGTAGGCAGAAGATATCCACTGCATCTCTGTTTCGAATCATACTTCGGATCATACTGTATCCAGTATTCCAACATATGGCATTATCCCTCTGGAGTATGGTGCCTCCACCCATGTGAAGGAATTCCTGCCGCCGCTGAGGAGATGCCAGTATATATATTGTGATGTTGTGTGCTTTTCCCCAGGGACCCATTTTCCTCCACTCTGCCATTGTATCGTGGGTGACAATAACTGTGTCCTGCAGTAGCGTCCGGTCCACCTCTCCAAACCAGAAAGCCTTCACCACAAGGTTGATGACAAGACCAACACAGCGAAGACGGTGTTCCTGTGCATCATAGTGATGGTCTCCAAACACCTGCTCATCAGCCAGAGCTCTTACCGGTGTGTCATTGTTGCTAGCATTGTCCCCCACGAAGTATCCCAGCCTCTCTTCCACCCCATACTCTCGCAGAAGCTCATGGATAACCCCTGCCATGTTGGCTCCGGTATGAGGTCCTTCGATTAACCGAATTCCAATTACTGGGTTCAATCAAGTACCTGCCTGTGAAGTGATGTGTGCACTAATTCCGAGAACTGCCATTGTTTGATGGGGACTAGTCCAGCCATCACAAGAATGGTGGATATGCGTTGTTGATTGCTGCAGGAGTTCTGCAATGCGGGGCTGTAAGAGACGAAAGCGATTAAGAATGCAATGCTTGATTGTAGTTGGTGACCATGGTATTCGATTCCTGTCATTGAGATACTTTAACAACGCGTGGAACCGGTGGTCTGAGGTCACACTGAATGGAATATTCGCATGGATGATCCACATCAGGAGCAAGTCAACAGCTTCCTTCTGGCTGAAATGCAGCTTGCCAAACTTCTTCGCTGCATTTATCAAACTGGAGATGATTGGGGAAGATGCAACTCCAAGAGTAATCTTTGTGGAATGGTGTGTTTTCAAATGGTGGGCTGGCTTCGTTGTACCTCCAGTCATCTTATACTTCATCGAACCTGTTTATGAATGAGTACCGCTTCTTGTGTTAAGATTCAGATAGTCTTAAAGTATGAGCACTTCCAGTACTGGTTTGTGCCAGACCCGGAAATGGTACCATGTGTATGAATCGCTGAAGTCAAGCGGCTGCTTCTGAGTGCAACAGGTGAGGATATCAATGTATTTCAGGAAGACAAAGGAAGAGGATTTGTAGACGCCGAGCTAATGGACAGTGTCTAAGAATTCGAGTCAAAGGAACCAGAAACAGGTGAGAACTCAGACTCAGCCTCCGATGGCAGAAAGCCTTCGCTGGCACTGTGTTCTGACAGTGATGCAGATGACATGATGGAAAAGATTGATTAAGTCAGAGATTGAAAGAAGCAGCTTCGTTGAATTGTCTATCATACAAATCTGAGAGAACGAAACCCACAGACTTCATATATTCAAGGAAAGCCATGAAAATCTTGAACCTTGGTTCAAGAACCATCGTGAACATACATTACAAATCGCCAGTGGCTATGCAGGTGGCGAGTGACTCATCATATCTGAGTCTACAGGGTGACTTAGCAATCACTCTGCATTCTGTTCCAACAGCTTCGCTGCCTTTCTAGAAACTCGTAGGCATTTTGGGCTAAATCATTAGTCAACAGCGGTTTGGTGAAATGGTGGTGCTACATGGCAGAGAGCCTATCATCAACACTCCGCCGCACCTCTCGCGGCATTCCAAAAGGATTTCACAAGAAAGAGCTGTTCCGGCTCGAGGAGCATTGGAAGAGGGTGAGAAGATATGATACTACCCGGCCTTGAGGATCCACAAATTGTCGGAAAGAGCGAGTGAGATCAAATGTTGGGAGAGATGGAGTGTGTATGAGTCTATTTGGGCCGATTCAGCCCAAGTCGGCCCAAGTGGACTGCTCCAAACCAGTCCAGTCCAGTCCAGTCCTGGTCAAGCAGAATTGGGGATTGGTCCAATCCCGGTCCAAGAATTACTCGGACTGGACTGGACTGGCCTTGGACAGACCCAGTCTGGACTGGTCCATTGCTGGACTGGTGGAATCATTGAGTACAAGTGTGATTCAAAGAAGTTTCCACTGCAATCATTTATTGATGCGTGGTCAATGCTCAATTAGCAAATGAGATTCAAACTACAGAGGTAAACTGATGACAAAGGCTGACAATATTGACAGTAATATGTTATAAAATTTAGTGACCCTGTTGTGGACAAAGTTTACATTCAAAGAAGTATCAACACCTGGTTTATGATCTTGTTGATATGCCACAATTTAAATATACTTTACTGATTTGTTGAGCAAGTTATGTGCTACTAATTTTGCTGTTGAAGCTAGGGCAGTAACCCATTTAGAGAAAAGAATCTTGTACTGAAAAATATTTATACTCCAATAAAGCTAATATTAATGCAATATATTTGTAATAAATGTATACTAATTAACCAATACAGGCTGGAAATATTAATAGTATGCTGTAGACCAATACAACAATACCTCTGTTGTAAAGCTTCTCATAAAGTACACAATTGTCAGACTGTTGAGGTTGAGCTATACCAGTGGTAATATAGATGTTCCACTCTGATTAGCTGATAAAGACTACTAATATCAATTACACAGTATACATCTATACAGACATAGCAATAGTCATGAGTTACTTGTATGGAAAAGTTCTGATGTTCTACTGATATGAACTTTGATATGCCATATAACATATACAGTATAATGATCATTATTTCATAAAGGCTTATAATATTGATTATTTGCTAGGGTCAATATAGTGCTACCATGCTGGTTGAGTTTCTTGTTCTGACACACATTGTTACTCTCTTGACAGTTACTTAGATATATAATATTTGGAAATATACAGTATTCATGAGAATTTCAAAGCAATCTATATTGTTTATGCTCTAAAATCTATTGTGGCCATCTGCATGTTAATTCATTTCTTATACAGAATGGCATTGATACTCTCATTTTACTCATTTTCAAATGCCATATTACAAATATCCTGCTCAGAATCGACAATACAGACTAGTCATCTGAATTCATTACAATTAGCCAATCCAGTACTATAGATGATTGAAAATTTGTGTTGCTGAAATGAGTTGATACTGTATTGAGACTCAATTAAATGGACAGGATTTTTGAAATTACCACACTGTGAATAATATAAAGACTGATGATAATAATTACTCGCTATAGGCCAATACTGCAACTCATCTGATAATGAGTTTCTTCTACAGCTAGATGTCAGTCTCAGTAAAGATTCACTGGAATATACTGTATTCCATATACATGTACAGTACATAGTAGATAATTATAGCCAGGAATATCGATCAGTTATAGTCAAAACAAGCTCCAACCTTATTGCTGACAAATATTCTTATACTGAGATTGGCTGACACTTCATTGATGCTTACTTGAACATAGTGTTGTGTAAATCTAAAATACAGATTACTGTTCAAAGGAAGACTATAAAGTCAATTGGCTTTTATGATATATACCAAAGTATTTCATCAAATTAAATCAAGTAATATAAACTTACTGGCAGCTACTAGAATAGATATAGCTGGGTCAACTATTCAATATAAGTTTATACTTGCCCTCAGTCTTATTTAAAATACCCAATATCTACTATTTAAATATTCTAGAAATATCTCAAGTTATATTCTACTTCAATCTGTGTAGAATTCAACTTTGTCATATACAATGGATTGTTTACCTGTTGAATATATTCATCTCTATTCAATAACAACATATATTGCAGTAAGCAACTATCCCTGCAAATCTGGAACTAGTGAATGCCAAGTTGTTTAAGACTGATTGTATTGATGATATATTAAGTTGACAGTATCTAATTTGAAACACCTCAAGCATAGCATATATTTCTGCCTCATCTTCTGCTTCTCTAAACTATTATTTCTTACTCTCCTTTTACTCTGTCTTTGCCTCAACTATTTACAGCTACCAGCATTCAACTGAGGTTAACATATCATAGTGATAGTCATCTCAGTGAATACAATAAACATGTTACATTGTTACAATTCCACGCTTAAAATCATCCCAAACATGCTACTGATAGTACCACCAGACATATACGGTGTATGAAAGTAACTTATTCAGTATACTACCGATTTGTGTTCACCGCCAATAGCTTTGATTCGAAATCAATGACATCACTGATCTTCAAGTCTGTTGCTTTCCTAACCTCATGACCGATTGCTTCAGCAATTCATGGTATGCAGTGTCAATATGCAACAAGAATTGAAGATTCCATTGTGATCTCTCATGATGAATATGAGTGTAATTGCTTTCGTTGCAAAGTAATAAAAGATTACTGTTAACTTAAGCACTCTAAATAACTCCCCATAATTGGTTGTTAATACCTCCGCTTGTCGATACTCCTCAGCAGGGGTGAGAATATGTTATTCTAAGTTCATGAATTATTTTCCGGCAATGGTAATTGTTAGTTCGATTGGAATGTTCTCAATTCGATTGGTACTTCTTTGTCATCTTGTATACTCCTCCTTTCCAGACAAAGCTTTTTGCATTTTGCATCAATATATAATATTATATATCAAATTCTATCTTGGTTTCCCAATGGTATTTATCTCAATAAATTTTTATTTGATAATATATATCAAGAGATAGGCAATTTCTCTCTTTCACCAGGTATTATTTATCAGCATATATACGTTGCACCTTTACTCTTTATGTATGATTGATAAAATGGCTATTTCTACTAATACTAGTTCAAATGAAAAGGATGATATAGCAGTGATATTAACACTATGTTAGATTGAAATAATTGAATTACTAGATAGAGAAATTTTGTTGGTGGATTTGGTTTCTATTGGAGAATCAGATATCATGCTCCTCAGTGAAATAATTTAGTATAATATCAAATGTAGAATTTCATTGAATATATAAAATAGTAGAGTATAATTCAAAAATTGATAAGAAATAATAATCAATGAATCATAATTCCAATAGAGGGTAATTCATTGCTGCTAGATATTGTGAGAGTTTGAAGTAATGGCACTAATTATTTTCATTAGGATAATGAACAATCCAGGTAACTTTAATGATTTGTTACGAATTACCATATTGGTCTCATAATCATTTCAGATGTATCTAATGTTTTCTCCCCAGCTTTCATATACTCTCAAGTTTATTCCACTGTCTGTTTCATTACCTCTATACTGGTTGTCAGAAATCAGAATTATTTACTCATCCGCTGTCAGGGAACTTTTAGGGTTTCATTTCCTTCCAAATTTAACTATTGTATTTTTATACCCCATCCCCTCTATCAGACTCCTGGCATTTTCCAGCTACTAATATATAATTGGAAAAATATTGAAACGCTTTCAGATAATGTGATTAAGTAAACTCTGAAATATACTTATAGGCCATGATGCAGCAAATATAAAGACCAGAATAGCGTAAACAAGGAGGGATACAAGAAGATACTAATACTATGAATTTCGAAATGTAATTGGCGACAACAACAATAGAAAGTTGGACAGGTACTTGGGAAACTGTATAATATGTATTTGGAGAGAGGAATATTGTAAACTTAGAGAATCAGCAATTGACCAAAATTGGAGATACAGTTGAAGGTAGATTGGAGACTGTCAAGATGGAGGTAATTAATTTTGATATTGTTGGTTGTAAGGAAGATATAATCCAAGCTGATACTGTACTTAGTGGATGACTTGTAATATTTTCCATGTTGAAAATGTATAATATAATACAGTTTGCTGAGATCAGAGACCAAATATAAGTGACTTATTTGCAGCAGACAACAGTAGATCCTAGTTAGATACTCTACCCATCATTAGGTCATAACTATTAGATAGGAATACAGAAAGATACAGTCTGTCTTTTCATGTTCAAGGTACTAGTTAAGGTATAGATAAGTCAGAAAAAACATGGGAATGAAGTTGGGAAAATAATCTTTAAAAACTATTACTCAAGCAAATTACATGTGTTAAAGTCCATTTACTCACCCTACTCTGTAGAAATATTTCCCAATCTTGCAGATACAATCTGTGACACTCCTGGGATGATACCCAATTAGATAGATTTTACTTATTAATTTTCCTGTTGCTTTAATTTCTTCCATTTTGTATTCTCTTTCCATTTCCCATTTCTCGTGATCTTGTTTTCAACTCTACAATCACCTGAATGTATAAAGTCGAGTTATTCCACTGTATCTCCCTATACCACAATGGTAAGTTAATACTAAGTACAGTTCCCACTTATAATCAATTCACTTCTGCTTCCCATTAGCTTCAAAATGCTTTTCTCTCAACCCAAGTGGTAATACTTTATTGTCACTATGTTTCCATAATTCTCAGTTAATATAGAGGTGGAATTCCTTTTCTTCTGAGATATCTCTTCTGATTGCTAATCTTGAGACTTATTGTACTGTGATTGACTATGTTTAAATCTACTCATTTGAGATTAAATCTCTTCAAACTAATTCTATCCAGTCTGCACTTCAAAACCATCTAGGTAATCATTACTCTGGCTAGCTTCTCTTTATTGGATATATATAGAGGAATAGAATTTCTGGTATATTCAGTCCGCCTTCTGTTCAAGTGCATCGATACTGGTTGCTCTCCCACACTCCATTAACGGCTCTTCTAATTGTTTAATATTCTGGTCTCAACCTAAACATTAACGTGTACTTAATACCTTGCTGGAAGTTTTCATAATTATAACCTAAATGTGTATCTTTCAGTGCACTCAATATCAGAGTTCAAGTATAGAGTATTCTGCACTTCAAGTATAGCTCAGAGTTTACACAGTTATTACCTCCAACTCTGTATAATGAATGTCTTTCAGGATATGTATAGGCCTTGATTATCATAGCTTCTGCCTGCATCCTTTGGTTCAATTGGATACCACTTCAATGTGCAATTATCAGTTTACTGAATTGCTTGCTGTGAGTATATGTTTATGTTTACAATCTTTTCTGATCTAGTTGTAGCTCTGATAGCATTTGAGTAATAATTGCTGCCATTCTAGATTAACAGTGGGTATAAATAAGCATAGATTTGTACATACAAACATGTGAATACAAACTAAATACATAGAGAGTACAATTGTTCAACTATGATATGGAACTGCTGATGTTGAAATGTATTGGAAAATGATTCCAATACATGCTTTGCAATTTCCAGGTAGCTTTATACACCAGGAAAAATGACCTTACATGATGTGTAACTCAAAGATAAGCTGTTTCTGGGATGGTCATTCATTGCATATTTGACCCATGGCACTATAAGGTCTTAAGGACCTACATATTGACTAGATTACTATGATATGCAGGCGATTTTGTGCACTGAATACTATACATCATGCTGAATTCTATATATCACGCTGCATACAACAAACCTGAAAGCAAGCTGCCAGATGCAATTCATTGCATACTCCCAACTATGCTCTGCAGTATACTTCTGGTCGCACTCGATGGCACACTCCTAGCGTGCTTGACTGTACACTCCCGAGTACTCCTCCGAGTTGCTGTCAAGTACACTCCTGAGCATGTTTGCAAGGATACTTCTATTTGCATTTGATGGCTCAGTCCCAGACTGCTTGACTGTTCACTCACTAGTAACCTCTCAAGATGCTTTCAATTTCACTCCTGAACATGCTCTCAAGTACACTCCCAATTGCACTCGATGACACACTCCCAGCCTACTTGGCTCTACACTCCCAAGTACACTCTCAAGAGGCAAGACACTCCCAATCTCACTTGACTATATTCTCCCATGTATGCTCCTGGCTGCTCAATCACGAGACTTGTTCAGTTGCACATGCTAGGCACCGGGAGGTGTGAGGCTGCTGGTGTAGAGCAGGCACTGATTGGCAGGTGGTGGGTGGCGTGTGGTGTGTGGCAGGTGGAAGGGGCTGTATGTTGGCCAAAATCATGTTGTCAGTTGATAATGGAGTGTGAATCGTATCTTCAGCATGCCCACCGTGAGGATATCTCATGCTTCCTCACAGTCATGGTGTTGACAATTGCAGCCTCAGATTCTGCAAGAATGGTATCCAACTGGATCTTGGAGAGAGCAGATCTGCCACTCAGGTTTTCAAGTGGAATCTGCTGCATGCCTCCCATCAATTTTGGCTATATGTGGGTACATTCAGTTCTGGGCCAAAGGTGATGATGGCAATGGTATGATGGCAATGGTGATGATGGGGATGGTGTTGTTGGTGATGGTGATCATAGTAACAGAAGCACATAGATAAGTAGGTTGGCTACGTCAATGTTAGCATCAAAGCATCCACAGACTTAGTGCATACAATTAGCTAAAGCTTCCGTAAACTCAACGTTTTCCATCGGCCAACTGCTTCCGATAGACAACTCTACCCCCCCCAATGCACCGCTCTCTCATGCCCAGCTCTCAAGCGTGGCCCTCTCCAGCAGGCTCTCCTGCAGACTCCCAAGCAGGCTCTCAAGCAGGCTATGAAGCAGACATCCAAATGGGCTATCAAGGAGGCTTGCAACCAGGCTCTCAAGTAGGCTCCAAAGATCCAGCGGGCTCCCAATTCAACTTGCAGTGAACATTGCTCGTAGTAAAGACAGGTGTCAGTCCGTCTCCAGCTGCCAGCTCTATATAGTTCCATAGGTACACATGCACATCTCTATGAATTGACTGTAGATGACTATAGACTGAGCATTGCACAGGGGTCCAGGGGAAGCTTGTTATGAGCTGCCCGTGTACACGTAGTGTAGCCTATAGTCAATTTGCACTGTTGCCGATGTAGTACTTCAATCCACTTTCTGAATCGTTGCCTGCAATCCCTGATACATCTCCAGATTGTTACCTACATCGCAATTGTATTGCAGATTTGTTGCAATTATTTTCAGATACTTCTCCAGCCTACTGCTAGGGTCAATTCAGCTCTGAGATTTGTTAATTGTGGAATTATATTCCAAAAAGTGTTATCCTATTCTGGAGCGACAATACACAACATCACATGCTGTGAATGGAATATACTCTAGACAGTAGCGTGGAATTGAGATGTGGATTGATAATCTGTGTGGTAACTATATGTATGCTTTGTCGATTTTGTGTATTAAGATACTCTTGACACTACACATTTTCTGCAAATAGTAACACAGTCTGTAAGCCATATGCAAACCTTTTTGGCACTCCAGTTAATCTTATGAGTAGTATCAGGTATTTTCCACCACTTCCCAAATCACGTGAAGCTGTACACAGTTTACTCTAATATGGCATGTCCATTTCCAGAAGCTTTTGATAGCATCTAAAGTTATGAGGGTATATATTGGATGCTACAATATAATCGTATCAGAATGGCCATGTTACAATATAGCTGAGATCTTTTTCTTGGTTTCTTGGAATAGTTCAAACTTGATAGTACATCTTTCTGTAGTTTGTGTAGTTCCTGATTCACATGCCACTTTGTGTCCAAATCTGTCTTGCTTAACCACTTGTATTTCACAACCAGAAATGCATTAGGTAAATCAGGATATAACATGCATTCTTATCTATATTGATCTATACAGTTACCAACTGTTTAGAAAGACTACAAGTGGAACTTCAGTGTTCTTAGAGGTCTAGATGGACATAATATATCAGTGGGCAGAGAGGTATACAAGCAGGTAGTTACTGAGTAAACTTGGAGATGTATTTGGCTAGAGCTGGCAGTATGTGGAGATGGCAATAGACCAAGCTTAGAGTTGCACTTCACCATCAGGATGTAGTACACATGAATGTGGAGTTTCACATGGTAATCACTGAACTGAGAGATGGCAATTGAGTGAATCTGGATATTGAAATGTAGAAAATACAGAGATCCACTTAAAGGTTTTGATGCAGCTTACTTAAAGGGGAATTTGGAGTCGGTATGGGGTAAACTTGGAGGTCATATTCAAGTAAACCTGTAGATTGTAATGGATCAATCTGGGAGATATTCTAGAAGACTGTAATTATGCAAACTCTAAAATGGATATAGAGTAAACTTAAAGATACACTTTGAAGCTGAGATTCAGTGAACTTGTATTTGCAATATGAACTTGTACTACCTGCACTTATACAGAAGTATTAAGAATATCTAGAAGTATTTTCAAAAACTGTAAAGAAACGATGTTTGAAGTGTATTTGAAGGTAGAGATTGTGTGAACTTGAATATAACTATAGGTAGGGTGGATTTTAAGTGCAGTGATCACATGGCATTGGGTTAGTATTGAGCAGTGGAGCTGCAGGCACTCTACTACTTTGTGTACATGTTAAATAGATGAATAGACAAGTTAATATCCACATCACCATATTTGCAGCTTTACCATAAGCTGACATACACTTCCCACTACCCCAGGTTTGTTCCAACCATCTGGAAGAGGCAATCAAGCAACTTCCAGGATGGTTAAATTATATACAGGAACATTCGATGCTGAAATACATATGGTGAGTTAACTTGTTCTGTAAGAATGAAAAGATATTGTACTATACACTTAATGCTACTGAACAGCTGGCTGGAGATAGTCAATATAGAAGTGATACACTAGTGGCTGAGACTGTATTCAATTGAAACTAGTAGTAATTGAAATATGTAGAGACTATGAATAATCTACCAGAGATATTTGTAGATAGTCTATTTGTGTAGTTAGTGTTATCTCACAATCATGGCATCCAGACACAGAGTAAGAGTACATAATACAGATAGAGATGACATAAGATAGAGAGGGATATTACATAACATCATTATTTCAGGTGATAGTAGTACTCCATTTTGAATATATTGACTGAAAAATTTATATACAAATTAAATTGATTCAAATTAAGATGGTATACCACATTACACTACAGGATGTACATTAGGTAAATATAAATCTGCTGCGAGAAGAGAATTTTTAAATTGGAGTAACATGATTTCAAGTCTTCACATCAAAAACAGTGCTGAACAAGATTCATACTTCATCTTAAACCTAAATAACGTGACACATTTCCAGCATTTTATCTTCCAACATGGGTTTGTTGGACGGCTGGATAGTGTATGTATTGTTTCATAAAAATCACTAAGTAAGTATAAACTTTGGCCAATAGAGTGTTCAAAGTTGATCTTCCTGTAATAACTTTGATATTGAATTTGAAATTGGCAATCCATTTGCCAAAGTACTTCTGGAATATTTACAATAACTTTTACCATAGCTTTTATTGTTATGATCATCATAGTCAAAACTATTTTGATCCTTACCTTCAGCCATAAACAAAATAATTATACATATATCCAGAAATAATAAATGGCATACTGCAAATTGTATGAAATAGTCTTAGTTAGATAACAACTCTGCTTACAATATTGTTGTCCACCATTGCTATCTACACTAAGTGTGGATGTGTTAACACAAGATTGGTAAGATATTGTGAGATTCTAACATGGTGAGTAGGCTTAAAAGAAAGTTCAAGCTATAATATCAACTAATGCCATAATGTTAACATATGCACCCCACGAGCTGAATGACATCAGCCGTATGACATACCCTGCCAGGTAAATGACTTCTACTGGATAATATGTACCACATACTATCTGATAGATACACTCTGTTACAGACCACCTGTTACATACTACTTGCAACATATTACCTGCAATCTTCCACTTGCATTAAACTGCCTGCCACTTGCTACATGCTATCTGCTACAGGCTATGTACCACAGGTAACCAGTTGCATGCTATCTGAAATTGACTACCTGCTATAGACCATCTGATATGCTCTATCTGCCATCACTTGCAGGCCATATGCTGCCTACAGCATACTGTTTGCCATATGCTATCTGGCCTTTGGTAGGTGGTACCCCACAAGATACTACATGCAAGAATAGTGAATTGGTCACACTGAAGAGTTCATATGATGGTATCGTTGTAACAGTAGTTTGAAGAAGGCTTCCATGCAAAATTATAACTACCAAGAGATTGTGCTATTGAGTGCAATCAGTGGGATTATTATAAGTATCTAAATACTATAACTTTATTTCAACTATGAGTATACTTTGGGGCATTAGGAAAAAGTACACTGCGGTAAATATTCAAGTAGCTTGGGATGGTACAACTGAGTGCAATTGGGTATATACACTGTAGTACTGTGTATAGCCTATTCAAGCACATTTGGGCCCATACAGGAATGCGTACTTCTTATCTCCACAGCAGAATGGGAAGCACCACTTCATAATCTCTACAGTGAGGGCAAATCGGCATACACTGGAAGATGCCAGGATAATGCCGAATGTCGAACGGTGCCCTGAGGTCTTTGCCGGACGACCCTTTTCATCACTGATGGACTTCCGCTCTGGGTACGACCAAGAAGTATTGGATGAGAATAGCCAAGACTATATGGCCTTTCAGAGTACTCAAGGGTTGTATTGGCTGTCCAGGCGGTTACAGGGAGCCACTGATTCGGTATCAGCATTTGTCCAAGTACCAATGAAAATAACATATACCTACTGGTGATCATTCTCAACAATATTTATCGACAATATCAGAGTGGGAAGTGCAAGTAGTTGATACATGATGAACAAGGTAGATGGGCAGCCGGGAGTTCGAGGGTATGGTATGAAACACCGCCAGAAGCTCAGTCAGATACCTGTTGTTGTTGTTGTCATTTATTCATACTGTATGCATTATAATTCAAGTATGACAGAGCCCCATATCCCCTCCGCCTCTGGGCAAGCCAGTGAAATGGTGCAGTTCCCCACCTGCTAACATTTGTCCCCTTTACACCAGGGGGCTGGCACAGGGATTCAAACCCATAGCATTTTGACTGTATACTCCACCTATAGTCTCAGGAGAGATACAACTGCACCACAGAGCAAGCTCCGGTCAGGCACCTGTCCAGGTGGAGACCGCTTGAGCCAGCATTTCTGAAGAGAAATCTGACTGGTACTGGAATGAAGTAAATCTTGTCAGGCCAGTCTGTAGAGAGGCAGGAAGGTAGCCAATATTGTCAAAGGTCAACATGATGCAGAACTGGTCCCAGCTAGCAATAGCAACGGGTCCAAATCGGCGGATTGGTTCCGGGTCCAGGTTGGAACCGAACTAGAACAGTTGCCATGGGTTCGACCCCATCAAACGACCGAAAGGCACTGAACCCGCGGTTTTTTGGCTGGTTCCACATTTTTGCAATCTCAGAACCTTGGCGCCAATTCAGTATGTGAGTTCTGATCGTATCACGATATGATCTATACGTAAAAGATGCAGTTTTAGATGCTCTTTCACCTCCCATTGTCCAATTTGCAATCAGATCACTATTTGCTGAGTTGATGTGACATAATGCCGAAAATTGGGCGTGTTTCGAAATGACTCAACAAATATTGTTCGGATCGCAAATTGCACAATGGGAGGTGAATGAGCATCTAAAACTGCATCTTTTACACATATATCACATTGTGACACAATCAAAACTCAAATAATCAATTGGAGCCAAAGTTCTGGGTTGGTGAAAATGAGGCTGTATTGTATGATAAACCAGGCGAAAAACCATGGGTTCATGTCCGGTCCAGGTAACAACCCGGCCAAGACAGGGGAGGTCCCATTCTTGGACGGTTCTGGAACCGAACCGAACTGTGTATCCGGTCTAAACCCTTACCGCTTGTGGGCTACCCGGACCCGTTGCTAACACTAGTCCCAGCACACGAACTGTACTTGGTGCAGTGCATATTTGGCACTGAGCACATACAATTGAGTATGGATCTATGAGTTAGCAATAATTGAATGCCCCCTCCCCTGTTCTGGATTTTGTGGAAGGACATTTAGTTGCAATTGGAGACAGAAGAGAAGAACCTTTGACAATCCTGATGGAGGCTCTCTACAATGCTCCTGGATTGAAGGCATTTGATGTTAGCGATGGTGCCAGGCAAATAGTTATAGGAGTTGATACCAGCCTAGAAGGGTAAGGGGCAATGACATAGCAGGACAACAATAACAAGGACCAGCACCCATGGAGCTATAAAACCAGTCTGTGGGATAAGACCAAGAAGAGATAAGATGCCGGAAAATGTAAGTGCAGTGGACTGATGACAGCACTGCAGAAGTTTTGCAATGATGTATATGGGGTCAGATTCCTCATACAACTGGACGCTAACATATTAGTGCATCAACCAAACTTGCCTACCGATGAACTACCAAGAGTGCAATTCACCCATTGGATTGTGTGGATACAATAGTGCAATTTCGACGTACAATACAATCCAGAGGGAATGAATCGAGGTTCTAGTCGTTGCTCCCAGTGGCTGCGAGGGGAAGGGCAGCTGGAGCCAGAAGCGGTGGATGATCTGGAGGAAATAATTGAGGCAAGCTTACAGCGAATACATGTGGTTCAAGAACCAGAATGATACAAGAGGCAAAGAGCATATAAATCATTTTTGGATTAAGACTGGGGAAGGAACAACAATGGAAATTAAAGGAGATAGGCAAATATCTGCGGAATATGAAGAGGCCGCAATGAAAAACTCGAAACATTGCGCAGCAATTTTGGTGGGTAGCCATGAGTCACCTTACTTTCAGATGGCATACTCTACCCCTGGGGAAAAACCAACAAACTGCTGGCAATGGTGTTGGTGAGCAAAGCGCAGAAAAAGAGAGCAATTGAAGCTGCATACAAACTCAATGGGCACTGTGGAAGAGATGCAATGTTACAAAAGGCAGTGCAGTAGTACTGGTAGCACACAACGTATGCTGACATCACTGACTGGGTGAACATGTAAACACAGTGTGTGAAGAGAGTAGTGTGAGGAACAGGTCCGGATAACCCGCCAGCGGTCCGGGTTTTGACCTGCGGTTTGGTTTGGTTTGGTTCCAGAACCGGCCAAAAACCCGAACCCCATTTGTCTTGGCGGGTTGTTACCCGGCCCGGGCATAGAACCGCGGGTATTTGGCCAGGTTGGAACTGAACTGCGGTTGCAAATTTACGGTTCCTACAGCTTTATCTCCAATTCAGTATTTCAGTTCTGATCGTACTGCGACATGATCAGTACGTAGATTATGCAGAATCATGCGCTGATTCACCTCCGGCATTCAGATTTGCGATTCGACTGATATTCGTAGAGTGGCTGTGAAAAAAGGGCGAATTCTATGCGAAATTCGCTGGTTTTCGATCGCAACTCCACAAATATTAGTTGGATCGCATATCTGAAAGCGGGAGGCGAAAGAGCTCGTAAAACTGCACAATGTACATACTGATCATGTCACAATACAATCAGAACTCAGATACTTGATTGGAGCCAAAGTTGTGAGGTTGAAATGCCGGGTTGTTGGTGGTAAAACCAGCCCAATTGCAATGGTCCGGGTTTTCATGTGGTAAAATCCTTTGCAACGGTTCCATTCCGGTCCCAATGTTAACCCGGAACCGTTCTAGCGGGTTGGAACCGTTGCTAACACTAGAAGCGAGTGCTCCTACCATGTGATGAACCCCTGAAGAGCCAAACTCTGAGTCACCTATGGCAGTGGGTGGGAATGGTCACTCCGTATATGCCCGAATCAGAGGTTGGGTTCCACCTTCTCGCGATCACCAGAGAATATCCCAATGGGTGGGCAACGGCACAACCACTGTAGCAGGGTCCATCGAAGAAGGTAACTGACATGGTTTATAAGGAGGTAATTTGTGGGCTTGGAATCGTGGAAAGTGTGTCAGTGTACGGGTGGCCGAGATCATTTAATGGACCAACATTGTCCTCAAACACCGCAATATTGGGGAGATCACTGTAACCCTATACCATTCCTCCACCAATTGTGATACTGAAAAAGGCTATAGACCAATTGCAGATGCACTATGGAAATTTATGGCCAGCCCAGATGAACTGAAAGAGATGTGGATTGACCACCATCCAGCAGTGCATTTGGCCAACAGAACTGCTATCAGATGTACGACTGGATATTTACCCTTCCACCTTTTGCATGGTCAAGACTTAGTACTTCCAATAGAAATGGATAATTTAAATTGGAATACTGCTCACTGGAACCATGAGATGTACAATACAGTGCCACAAGTAGCAGCAAGCGCAAAACAGGTGAAACGATGGCGAGAAGATGCCAATGTGGACATGCAAAACCTCAAGTTATCAAGAGGTGGGATGAATGTTACTTCAACCGCAGTGTCAATCTCTGGACTGAAAACTTCCCAATTGATGATTTATTTCTCACACATGAAACCAAGATAGAGTGGTCTGATGGCTCCAACCTGGAAACTCAGTGGCAAGGGCCCTGCCATGTGACAGGAAAAGCCCAGAGATTGGGGATGTATCAACTGGCAAAGCTAGTTGGAGCAGATCATACGGGCTGGAGAAATGGTAGTCGACACAAGAAGATCATGACCTCCAACATGAAATACACAGTGCTCGAGCAATTCATACTCCTAACATCGGATCACATGAGCAATCAGAGTCTTTTGAGGAATTCATGCTCAAGGCAGTAGCATGCCAGAAATATATAGATGGAAGATGTATGTATTTAATTAAGTGGAAAGACTGGGAGAAACAATGATGCATACTGGAGGAGGATATGATGGGGTGCAAGCAGTTCATGGATAAATGTGCTGCTGCACATCTGGTGCCAGCATGCAGCCTGTCCAAACAATGATGGTACAAACAAGGGGCAGAAGGGGGCGAGAAAGAGTGGGGGATAAGGGGAGGGAAGGGAGCAGATACATTGCACGGAATGCGATGAAAGGAGTTGCTGAATATCACATTCACAAAATCGAATGGAGTTGTGAGATTAAGAGGGAAGAAATAATCCTATTAGCTGAGTTCCACCGACTTTACATGAAAAATCAGTACAATTCTCGCCTAACCCTCTCATAAGGTTGGGAGAAGTGAGCTGATAACGATCACAGGAGATGGCAGAAAATGCACCCTGAAGGTCAAAAATGCGATTCGAGATATGCCCAAATGCTGAGTACATCCAGGGAACGAGGAGGGGAAGAAGGGGAGAAGTTGTGAAAAAACATGAAAAGAGCATACTAGGGAAATTGGAAGTCACATAGAGAATGCAAAAAGAAGAAAGTGGAATAAAATACCCCTCCAGGTAAATAATGAGCTTCCCCCTCCTACAGATCTAATGAAAGACAGCCACTATACCGTACTGTTCATTTGCCTCCACTTACAGACAACTGCGCCCAAAATCCCCATTTCGATCATGATGGCCAACCAACGAACAACATAAACTTTATTTCACACATTGACATTGCAGCAGCACTCAGTGAAGGAATTGATTTTGAAGGGTTCTTAACCACTACCACCACCACTATGAGCCTCGAATACACCACCATGGCAGTTACCACCAATGCAGCCAACACCACAGCTGATACTACATATGCCTTCTACCCAGTTATTGCTGCGATTCCTTGCGACGCCTGTCAAGCATCATCTTTGACCTAGACACTATTCGAACTCAGCAAGGACAGTACAGCATCAGCAAGGTCGGGTCATGACAAGAAGTTGAGGAGATTGCAGTTTGGGAGCTCCGTACACAACGTGACTGGAATTTCATGCTCATAATCTGTAATCTTCTTGGCCGCACCACTGACCCTGCCCGCACAGGTCTGGCATGGCGTTCATACTTTGTCAAGAGAAAGCTACATTGGAAGAAATTGCAATGCCTACAATTCAATGACATCTTTGTGGCTCTCAATTGCTCAGCCAGGATATCATTGATGATCAAGCAACATCAGAAAAATGCGAAATTGGTTTCCAAGAATGCACTCCACACACAGATCTTTCTCCAAATTCTCCACAAATAATCCGAGCGACATAGTTGCAATATGCCACAATGCTTCGAAGTGTTCAATACTGTGATTGCATTGTCATGACGTTTCAATCACTTGTTTAGTTCTTTAAGTTATTTTACTGCACTTGTTTTGCATTGGTCCTCTAGATTTTAATTGTTTTGATGGTTATTTGAACTGTTCCATTGATTTCAAGAAAATTCTTAACTATTCAATCCATTTAGACATCGATTATACACAAGCTTGCACAACTCACATAACAAACATTGAGAGTAAATGATCATCAGATTTCTATATATCACTGCAACGATGACTTCAAGCATCGAATTGAATAATCTACATGTATAACATATTGAAAGCATTCCAGGCAATTGTGGTGCACCAGTACCTGCATGAGTTATCCGGCTGTGGCGTCAACGAAAGAAGGTGTACAGTGCTTGGGATCGCACGTATATGAACGATATAAGTGGTTCCAACACCAACATGAGGCTTGCGATGATAGCTTCCATTGGGCAAGGGTTGCATCGGAGGTTGATGTCTCTCCTCGACAACCACTATACCAGCAGTCTGACATGTCGGCCCTGCTGCAAAGGTCAGAACCAAGGCTACAAGCTCTTTAACACTCGATTCAGCATCCTCAACTACAACAGACACTTCAAGTATGCAGGAATGCGTCCAGCAGTCTACTTAGAGTAGATATCCTGACTTGTCCCCATCCAGAGAAGCACTGTATCCTTTCTTCGTGGCTTATGCTTTCTCCACCATCTGGACCCAGTGCAATGAACCAGAGGAAGTGCCTGCTCATCACATTGAAAAGACGTAACTAGAATTACTACGGTGTCGTACCCAATGCAGTTTGCAAGGTTGAAATGACTGAAATATTGATCATGATCAATGTTGTCTGGGTAGTCTGGATATTTCTTGAAACACCAAGCAATATTATTCTGTAGCTCCCCATTTGGCATTGCACACCACTTGGCCAAGTCATCAAGGGTTTTGATTTCTGGTCATGGGTTGTCCATCATTACCTTGATAGGCGCTTTGGTTAGAGGCATTCCATCCTTCCGAAAGTGTTTTGGAGGGTTTAGATTGAGCACTGGATACTGAAACATATCCTTCCGCGTGTTCGTTCGCAATATCTGGAAGGCAGCCTCCTGCCAATCCGGGTGTCACTAGGCTTGTTTAAGATGCATCATCGCTCCTTCTGGGAGTTCAGAGCATGCATATAAGAGGTTGCAAAGCTGGCGGATAAGCTCAGAGAAGTGGTTGAGGAGATCGATGTTCCCAAAGATGGAATCCAATTCGTCGACAAGATGTTGTGCCATGTCGGACTAGATCTGCATTGTATCTTCATCAACGTGACAATGCTTTGCAGCCGCAGGAAGATCATTCCAAGTATGGTCACTCTCCTGTTCCTCCTGTTTGTCCAATGTAAGCTGCTTTTTCAAGTGTTCCAAAACATTCTTTGTAGATTTACTGGTGCGGATTGGACTGAAAACATCCTTGTGACTATGATACTGCTCCACATGATTCTCCATGTACTCGATTGTGGCTTCGGTCAGGTACCAGTACTGTGACATAAGATGAAATTACACTAAGTTCATGATGTACAATAGGGCTTCTGTGATGAGAAATGTTTGGCTCACCAAAGGGTTCAAACAGTCACCATGAAATCTGGAATAATCACGCGCCCGTGTGCTTTCATCTCCCTCCCACTCCTTTGCATCACCTGGCTATATGGCTTGTGGAATCGAGCGCAGCCATGATATGGAGGCATCATCGCCCAGAGCTTGTTGAATTTGTCGATCCTGGAATGATGTTTGAGGAAGGATGTGACACAGTGTGTCAACTGCTTGATCATACCAAGACACATGGTAGGCAGGATACTGTGTACGATAATCGTAGTTGGGGAGATGCATTTCACATTCCAGAAGACGCCATCCGATGTGCCAACCACTCGATCATCCAGATAGTGTCTTGCATCCCGTCTTGCCTTCTCATCTCCTGGAGTCGCGAGTATGATCTTTTGGAAGTATAGCAGAAAGTCTCTCATTTGCCCTGCCGATGAATTCCCTTCTTCACACGACGATTTTGGTGCCTTGCACAGAAGGCAATGGGCCTACTTGACCAAGCGGCAGTGAATGCTTTCGAAGGTGTCAGCAATGCATGCACAGGGGACAGGATATCGTTGATGCATCTGATCGTCCCCACAAACCATAAGCTTTCCAGTGTTGAAAAGCGCATCGAGAGGGCGAAAAAGAAGATCTAAGACCGGCCTCAATACCTCTCGATTGTGGATCAGTGGTTAGTTCGCAGTAGTTGTTTTGCTATGGCCTTTCGCATGACATTTCAGACAAACGGGAAGAAGGGCAACTTGCATGCTTGCAACATTAGAATGATTCCATCTAATCGTCGAGTCGATGATTCCCACACTCTACTATACTGGGCATTCCTTCCTGTCACCCGAGTAGTTTGTAATATGTATCTAGTCTGAACTGCCGAATGCAGGGACAATCGTAGTGCCAAGCTGCCACCGTAGCTACTGGAGAGATCAAAATCATTGTAGCCATGACGACATTCAATCAACATCCCTGTTCATTCCACCACCAGTCGCTTGATTTCACCTCTGAGTTGATACTCTCCTCTGCATCATTGGATTCCTTTGCTGGAGCATACAACATATGTTCCGTGAACATAGGCTGTTGCATGTGGGACTCAATGCATTCTACAGGATTGCAGTAGAACAAATGTTTCTAATTGTCATCGCAATGGTTGTTTGGATCAGCCGAATAATTGTAACACACTGTGCCCGATTTGCAACAGTCGATGCCCATCATGTAGGACAGTTTGTTCAACCTTTTGAATCATGTGTGGGACGAAGTGATGTTGTTGACAGTTGTGATCATACAATTCCTGAAAGGCTCGTTGATAGCAGCTCGGCTCAAGTTGTGCTTCAGGCACTGGTGCGCTAATCAATACTCCTCCTCCCAAGTCAACTGTGACAAAAGATCAATTTCATCATCAAAGATATCGCAATACTCATTACCAATAGGCTTGCCGGCTAGATGGTGGTCCAAGGGTGGAGTACAATAAATTCCTGTCTGAACTGGAGGTTCCTCTGAATCAATAGGTGAATTTTGGCTGTCAGCTTCTTTATGACTAGAATCATTGTTGAAAGGGTGGAGAAAACAGTTGTGATGCGGTTCGTGACCGAATGGAAGTAGATTACTATAGTGTTCGATTGGAAAACCATAATCTGGCGGTTAGTGGGCTGATACAGACTCTATCCTTTCATTGGGGTCGCGACAGAGATGAGTGACGTATGCACTGATGTTGGAGTACTTCTTTGAGCAGTGAAGACACTGGTGACAAATATCCATGGTACATTAGCAATATAATATGTCGCAACAATGTTAAGAAGTGTCTCGACAGGTCTTTAGCTACTCATACCATTGCAAGCTGGCGTTTCCTCGGAAAAGGCTGCACCTCAAATTACTTTTTCCAAAAAGGTGTCCTACCACTGTAGTAGAATTTCTCTAATCCTCCATCACACGTTTGCAAAGAGTTTAATCGCTCTCGCATTTTCAACATCCCTTGGATCTCAAAAGTCATACCGCGTCCACATTCAGCTCGTTGCGGCAATTCGTTTGCACCCTTACAAGACTCTCCTACTCCCACTGCCTGATTTATGGTCGCTACTGTTTGTTAAGTTTGCACCTTACATGAACTGTGCATTCTCCTTAGATCTCAACCCAGCAATGTCATCGTGGGGTACAAGAACTGGAGCAAGTACAAATCAGTGAGATATGACTGCAGAGCATGCTTTGAGTTGTCTTTGTGATGAACTTAAGCATTCAGTCGACAAATCAGGGTGCATAGATTATGTTAGGGAAATCATTCCTAGCTGAATGGCTGCCAAGATGATGTCGCCGGATCAAGAAAACCCCTCCAAGCCCATGTATATATTTGGCTTACCTGCCCACCTTAATTACAATCCCCAGAACCTTCAACACACCATCCTCACCTCTGCTACTGCATCGTATCACCCTTGACTATATATTCAATACTTCCAACCAATGTTTAATATAACAATGATTTGAAATCCACCATTCAGTTGTTAACCACCCTCGAGAACCGAAAATGTAATGTGATGCCTCCCAGTTGCCGAAATCAGTTGTTGCAGATGCTAACACAATCCAGATGCTCACTTTGCAAGTGCGCATCTGGGCTGAGAACGCTGGTGATGGAGTCCGTCAATTGGCAGCAGAAACCATGGGGATGGAGCAGGCTATGGGTGGCTTGATGACACAATGGAAGAATAATAAAGTGAGGGAGCGCGTCGAGGAGACTGCGCAGTCAATGAGTATTGGCAACAAACAAGGGGCTGGCCGTGAGCCATGGGATCTCCCAATCAATTGTTGCCTTACTCGACACAGTGATTTGGCGTCTAAAAGGCCGCTTTGGGGATTGCACATGGCAGACAAGACTAACGTCGATGGCCAGAAACACAAGGCAGCACTGGATCAGTTCGTGGAGGTTGGTGTTCGCCCTGGGAAGAAGAGAATCAATGAAACCACAACAAAGAAGGGGAAATTCATGCAGGTTGGTATGTATTTCATCGCCCTGATGCTTCTAATGCTTTTCCTGATGATGTGTAGATACAGATGATGACGAGCACCAAACCTCGGCTTGCCGGTTATCGCGTATAATGACGTGTTGCGACACCTCCATTGATTCAGTTGTTGAGCCATTTCGCTTCACTATTGTGTATGTGGATCCTGACATTGCTGGGAACAGGGTGGGTGAAAACAATGCTCAGCTACGCTCATTGCACCGGCCTGGGGATGATGAATCAATGCTTGTGATAGTTACATCAATTGTCATTACAACCATTTTGTCAATCCTGAATGCTGCAATTGCTGGTCTGCCAGATCTCAGCCAGACAGTCTGTGAGCTTTGGGGCTGCCAGGAGGAGCCTAATGGCGATGATGGTCCGCACGCCCGTAATGATACCGCAATCGTTTATAACAAAACTGATGCCGGATGGGTAAGGAGTTGATGAAATTAAACAACCCAACCCCATTTTGCATCATTTATCGTCGCCAACAAACCAACAGCACAACTGGTCCCCAGACATCTCTGCGTGGTGACCGCAGCTACCTTCCCCAGGATGACAGGTTCCCACCTGCAGCCAAGGATATGATCAACTATATTGGGGAGCAATTGGATGTTGCTGCCGAGACGCACCGCCCAAATCCAAGCAGATTCCTGATGACCAAAACAGGCTTCCAAAAGTTGCCAAGGAAGCTTCAAGGGAGGATTCTCAGGCATTAGTGATACCATGAAGTCATCCAAAACTGTGCTCCTGGTCTCTTTGCCGATTACAACCAAAGCATTGTTGCTGATGAGAATGTCGCTTGGCAACGTGACCATAATCACATTCTGAATCTTCCCACAGCGGGCTCTATGGCCAATCGAAAGTGTACAAGTAGCCGTCCTGCTGCATATCGGTCGTTGTCAGTATGGAATGTGCTCGCTGGAGGGTTGTTCAATGATAAGCGTTGTCGGTGGGTATTTTTATGACACTTTGGAGGGTGGACAGATGGGTGATAATTTGAAGTTTTTTGGTGAGGTTTTGGGTCACTTTATGGTGTTTGTTTTATTTTATTATTACATCAGTCATATTCATGCATGAAGGGCTGTGTTGAGAGTTCATGGTGATGGGATGATTCGGTGAGACGTTTGTTTTCAGAAAGACATAGTGGCTGCAACAGGACTGCGTGTATGGCTGACACATAATTGGTTGTTCAGTATCGTTACCCAGTAGTAGTTAGCCCGAATGATTAGTGAAACGTGAACACTTCTTAGCTCGTTGCGATAATAATTTTTGTCAAAGGAAGCCAATCAATTACCCTGTGGCATGCCTGTCACCTGCCATTCCAAGTTCTGAGTTCCGGTCCATCAAAGGGATTGGAAGCATGGGTGGCGGGACAAGCCAAGATGCTAGAATTGTTGACAGGATAAAAAGACATATCAGGACGATGCTTTCAATCTTAACAATGCTTTATGTCCTTTACACACCCCTTTAATCCATTTACTATACATCCATTCACATTTCCTTTGGTCACTCCTGTAATTGGCGTGCACTTGTCACTGGCCACCATGTTGAGTCATGACACAATGGCCCCACACTTCTCCTCCCCTTCCTCATCCTTCCGACACCGGGAGAAGCAGATGATGTAGACAGGATGGGGATCTGGACATCAATCTCAGCTTGATACTGCACAATTTCAAGGATAGTCGAGCTGACAATTCAGAATCCAATGATGAGCCTGTTCAGCGACCATGCAGGAATGCAATGGGCAAGCGACCAGCAAGAGATTCATTCATGTCAACAGTTTGATATGGTGTCTCGGCAGCTCAATCAACGCCTATGTGGGCACCACCACGACATCCTGAGCGGCGGGAGGTCTATAGTGTCTCGGAGCAGAAGGATGAACCCAGGTGTGCACAGCAGGCATCCAAGAAGGTATTCGATTAAGTATGTACATAATTGAATTGGCCCATCAACATAGATTGTTACTAGAGGAGGGATTCAAACCAAGCCGATGAGCAAGTTGTTTCATGGAAAGCCGGAAATCTGTTGCAATATGAGCCATTCGTTGACGATGTGACAGGCATCAGTGTTGGCGCAGAATACAACACCCTGACAACTCTTTCAGGCATTCAGGCGATGTTCATGGCACATGTGAAGTCTATAGCAAGCATTCATTTGAAGTGTGTGAATCCCTTTGCTACGAATGCGTTGAAGACCGCCCAGATTCATACTTCGTGGTATGAGGAAATCGCCAGGATTGATCGGGCCCAGAGAAACTCCAACCCTCTATGTGCCTACATTTCAGTGGTAAATAAATCATTTCGAAAATTGATTTCGTCGCTGACATTGTGCATCGGGCTCTCACAATGATTACTTGCTCCTGCGCAGCATTGGTATACCGCTGCAACAATTCCACAGCCTCTATTCATGGAATTCGAAAAAATCACTGACAGAGATCTGGTAAATGGTATCCTCACTGTTGGCCAAAGACAGGTTTACATGCCATTCAACCGTTCATGAGGTAACTTCAAAGTTCCATCTTGTTCAATAGTTGTCTTAATAACCAATTTAGGAGTGCAAGTTTCCATTTGCAGCGACTGAAATGGTGGATCGTATTCACCAGACATAGTTCTCTGGCATCTGACACATGTGAATGAAAGATAGATCATTGATTGATAAAATCAACCCATCATTCAATGCCCTCACCGCGACCACCATCCACCAAAGTGTGTCATCATGGAAATCAGGCTAGTATTGGGTCCAGCCTGAGGTTCAAGCTGAAACGATGGACAATATCCGCAGCATGATTCGCCGTAGGATCCACTGAACTGGTACTGATCCAGTGATGGCACAACCTCACAACGATTATCAGCAAAATGTATCTTCGTCACCCGAAGACTCCAGGTGTGTCTGAGAGGATGTGGAGTGTAAACTTAGATGCGTCAATTTCAGGAGAGTATCAGACCCTTGGAGGGCATTCCGGCCGGCCTTCAGAGTAACTGGGATCTCTGATGACTGCTACAGGAGTACCATGGGAGTGATTGTGATAGGTTTGGGAACACCTTGGTGCACCGGAGAGAACTTTGGGTGCACCTGGGAGCGTGGGCGACAACCCCGGGAGCGCATACGACAAGTCTGGGAGCACCTGGGAGCGCCGGCGACAAACCTGGAAGCGCTGGCGACAAGTCTGGGAGCACCTCGAATCACAGTAGAACAGTCTGGGTAAGACAACATCTTCTTTGAGAACGCAGCATGTGCGACTGGAAATCATAGCTACTACAGATCGTTCAACAATTATAAAACTCATGTATTCAGTTTGTTTTCTCAGCTATGTATCCATGCATCTATATAGCTACCCATCTACACACGGTATACCTGGATTGGCTGCAGGCGGTCCTTGAGGGCAATTTGAGGTGCGCCTGAAAATGACGATCAAGTGAACTCAGAGATACACTCCGAGGCCGTGATTGAGCGTCCTGCGAGACACACTTGCAGGCCGTGATCGAGTGCACTTAGAGATGCACTCCGAGATCGTGATCGAGCGAGTTTGTAGATACACTTGGAGTCCATCATCGTGCAAACTTGGAGACTGTAATTCAGTGAGTTTAGATATACACTTGGAGGCCGTGATTGAGCGAGTTTGGAGATGCACTTGGAGGCTGTGATTGAGCGAGTTTGGATATATGCATTTGGAGGCCGTGATCGTGCGAGTTTAGAGGCCGTGATCATGCGAGTTTGGAGATGAACTTGGAGGGCAGGATTGTTCGAACTTGCACGCCGTAATCGTGCCAGTGTGGACGAGTACTTGGAAGTAGTAGATGGATGGCGCGCCGGGTGCTGAGACTCTATTCATCAGTTAGTTAACATGCAACCTTCGGAATGTGACAAGGTGCTTTACCTTGGAGCTCTCATGGAGAGCTGGCTGATGGCGGTCCATCATGTAGGGAGGCTCGCCGGAAGCTGAATCTACATTCAGGGGTCAATTCGTAATCATGAGAATGAAGGGAAGACAAACAATCATGGGTGGATGCTGTTCACGGTGTATGCTGTACTCGGTGTATGCTCTACTCGGTGTCAACTCATGATCATGATATGGAGAGATACAGTGGGATGACTTCACTTTGTGTTCTGCAATGATGGTAGAGTTGTGTACAAGAAAGAGAGGGATGGGGGATGATAATGACAACGATGTGGAGGCTATGAGCGCAAATGAGGAATTCGGGTCACGACTTGCCTGATTGGGTTGGGAAGACCCCATATCAGTGTGATTACACGCCAGATTGGGACTTGTACCTGCCATATCGGGGATGGTAAATTGACTCACACACGAAATTCTCATAAGTCCCAGTTTCTCATGATGATTTCCTCCATACCCTGTCATCTGTCTCTTTTTTGTCCTCAACTCTACCATCACCTAAGAACACGAAGTTCTGTCATCGCTGTCTATCTCTCCATGCCGTGATTAAGAGTTGAAACCGAGTACAGCATACACCGAGTACAGCATACACCGAGTACAGCATACACCGAGTACAGCATACACCGAGTACAGCATACACCGAGTTCTGCATACACCACGTACTGCATCATCCCAAGATCGACTGTCTCCCGCTCCCAGCCAGTCTCTTATCTCTCGGCAGACCATGTTATACTCAATTCTCTACATTCCCACAATTACGAGTTAACCAATGAATAGAGTCTCAGCTCCCATCTTGCTTCCCTGCCGAACTACCGCCTCCTGATTGACCGCCTCCAAGTACTCCTCTAATCTCACTCAATCATGGCCTCCAAGTGCATCTCCAAACTCGCTCGATCACAGCGTCCAAGTGTATCTCTACACTTGCTGGATTACGGCCTCCAAACTTGCACGATCATGGCCTCTGAGTGCATCTCCAGACTCGCCTGATCTCAGCCTCAAAGTGTATCTGTATACCCGCATGATTACGGCTGCCAAGGTCGCACAACCACGGCCTCCAAGTGCATCTCCAAACTCGCTCGATGACGGCCTTCGAGTGCGTCTCCAAACTCGCTTGATCAGAGCCTCCAAGTGTATCTCCAAACTCGCATGATTATGGCCTCCAAGTTCGCACAATCACAGACTCCAAGTGAATCTCCAAACTCGCTCGATTACGGCCTCCGAGTGCGTCTCCACACTCGCTAGATCACAGCCTCCAAGTGTATCTCTCAACTCGCACGAGTATGGCCTCCAAGTGCATCTCCACACTTGCATGATTACGGCCTCCGAGTGCATCTCCAAACTCGGTAGATCACAGCCTCAAAGTATATCTCTAAACTCGCACGATTACGGCCTCCAAGTTCGCATGATCATGGCATCCAAGTGCATCTTCAATCTCGCTTGATCACAGCCTCCAACTGTATGTCCAAACTCGCAAGACTACGGTGTCCAAACTGGCACGATCACGGCCTCGGAGTGCATCTCGCAGTGCACTTGATCACGCTGTGGTGAACCGGCAGACCTAGAAGGTAGACAGCCCATCATCAACACTCTGCGACACCTTGCGTGGTTTCGGAAGGGAGAATTCGAGGGAAAGAGCGGTTCTAGCTCGCGGAGTGTAGGAAGATGCTGAGAGGATATGAAGGGATACCAGGCCATGATGAACAACAAAAATTGCGTGGATCTATGAACACTTGTGAAGAGTGCGTGACGATCCACACAAATTGCATGGATCCACGAAAGCTCGGCAAGAGTTCATAAGACCAAGTGCTGGGAAAGATAGATTCTGTATTTCGTATAATGAGATGATGTCAATCTACCCCGGGGTCTCCCAAATATATGCTGCCTGTCACTGTGTCCATCTCCGTTATCCCTGTATCCCCATATGTATATATATAGAGAGACTTAGACATGCCATATTATGATGTAGCAAATCTTGTGACTGTAACAAAGACCAATATGATCGATGAAATGCCCTGCGGTTATGGAACCCTAAGAACCACCGGTGTGAGAATATGGCACTAAGTCTCCCGCAGAGCTTGTGCAGAGGTCTCAGCTGCTCTCGAAGTCACCTGCAGACCTGCGCAGAGCTCTCAGCAGCTCCAAAATCTGACAATCCTAATAGTCAAATCGCGTAGCACCCTGAATGCACCTCCATCACTGCAGGTACTTTCAGGAGAATGTGAGAATGCTCTTGCAGAGTCTGAGAGCACTTTCCAAAGCTCCAGGGGGGGCTGGGAGCATCTGGAAGTACTTAGAAGCACTGGTGAGGGCTACCGGAGTGTCTGGGAGGTTTGCATATGGCTTCCGGACCGAATTAAATTTTGCTGATGATCAGGGCAGTTTTGATGAGGACCCACTTCATTACGTCCCAGAGGAGCTGATAGTGAAGCCTGACAATTGTTTTAATAGTCTTCGCTGCTTCGTTGCCGCTACTGATCCTAGCATGTAATCCTCAGCTGTTCTACCTTCGGGCGGGTCTTCAATCGCCAGCAGCAGCCAGCCCATCCCCTGTAGCCACAGCAACAGCGACAGAAACAACATCACCAACATCATCAGCATTGAGAAAACGGGATAAGTCGATGGAAGTACAATTGTACAGAGTGCAATGTAGCATGAAGTTGAGAATGGTGTCAGTGATCGGAATAAGGATTTCCATTGTGTGCTATTTCATTCTAGGTTTCATCGATATATCATAATAGTAGTAAAGGTAATACACCTGATGGTAGACTGATGTCCGATCGCAAACGTGTGAAACCATAATTGTGATGCGGCATCACACCCTCGCGACAGTTGAACAACCACAAGGTACTGAACGATCATGTATCAACAAATTCAATATCATTAACCACTATGCATGGTAACTACCATGGGTCAAATTCGCCCATGCGGGTCTTTAAAAACAAGAACTACACCTGTCATTGAATGTACGGAGTCAGTTCTATCATCATTGTGAGGACGAATTGAATTGGGCGAGGTAGGTGTATGCTGAGAGATGATTTGTGATATTGCAAAAGTAACTATGAACCATTTGTCAAGCACTCATTGTCGCATTCGCCAATGTGGTTACCCTCATCATGATGCTTGAAAACAGCATCGCGACAACTCAACAAACACTCTGGAATGTTATAGCAATGGTGTATTTCAGGGAAACCTCAATTTCATTTTTTTGAGTTTGTGGGTACAATAAACTGGAGAAATATAATGAAGGAAATTTGGTTTTTGCTGATGAACGCTCTGCCCGACAGAGGAAAACACATGCAACGAACTGGTTGGGAGAACTATCCCTACCTTCAGTCTATTCTAAGTCAGTTCAGCAGAAGTAATGAGTGGTTATGATGGACCATGGTTGTCTACCTGTCAACCGGGAATCTGGCGATATCAAAATGATACATCACTCAGGCATACATCAACTGCCTCACCCAGCTAAACCAGCAGTTGGAAGCCAACAAGTTGTATACTTCTGGACAGTTGAAGCAAGCTAAATAGTAAGTTGAAAACATCTACCGTTCACTGGAAGAAGGAATTGACTACCACGGAATGGGTCTGAAATGGTACTGTGGGTAGGTTATGTCACTTAGTGATTACCCGGGCATGGGTGACTGCAATACTGCCAACTGACTTCATGTCGTCTCACCATCACAATCACCCGCCGATGATTGAATACCTGTTCCACCTGCATCACCTGATAAGAGCATAATGCATCCACAGCCAAACCGACCAACACAGGGAGTAGGAAAGAAACATGATGGGAGTTGTGTTGGAGAGCTTCTGATGGGTCTGGCCAAGGATGAATCTGAAGATGAACCCAGCACTCCCACCGACAAAGAGGCCAGAATGATCCCGCCAGCACCCTCTGCGATAGAGGCTGATATGATCTCACCAGCTCCCACCTAGAAGGTGGCAGGTAGAATCTCCCCAGCTGCAATCAAGAAACAGTCCAGTATGACCCCCAAGACGCTTACCAATCCTTTGCGGAATCGTACCTGAGAGCCCAATCTGCCTGCCACTCCCACCAGCAAAAGTAGCAGTTCAGGCGGTGACACCATGCATGAGCAATACATGAGCTGCTTCCTTGAATTGTTCGACCTCATCCTCCACTCCAAGAGGATATTGGACGATGAGATGAAGATGTTGTCACACCCCACTAGAACTAGGGGGAACAAAGATATACCCATCTTCCATCAAGCAGATTGGGTCGACTATGTGGTAGATAGACATCATCTTATCAGATGATTAAGTACACACTGTATTGTTTGCAATGCTTGGTCTAACATGCGTTTTCCGATATTTCATAGATCCATGTAATTTGTTGGGGTCCTTATGACCAGGTTCTCTATCACATCATCTTTCCCTCTTGCTACGCTGATCAAGCTGGAACCACTGTTTCTCACACATTTCCTCAGGAGCTTGCTGCAACTGATTGACTGAGTATTCAGTAAGAAGTCTTGTCGAAATGTGAAAATGATTGCAGCAAATTACCTATGCAACCACAACAGCGAGCGACAAGCAGACACTGCATTCAAGATTATGCATCAAATTGGCCCTGACTTGGATCTTCCAGCACATCTGGAGGTTTGGACGAGCCATGGCAAGGTAGCTGCAGAATGGGTATGCTATTGACATGATGCAATGCAATGACCTACCAACCAGCAACAATGGTGACCAATGTGGGTGGGAGCCTAATAGAAGGGACAATTGGAAAGTCACCAATTAAGAGTGATATGAATATGTCAGCAGTAGGAGAGATCAGTTGCATGGCTGGCAAACTATCTGGAAAGACAACACACATCAGATTCATGGCTGCAAGCGAGCAGTGGGTGCAGCATCAGAATGAGCACAGACTGGGAAGTGAGATGTCAGATGCAGCCAGTGCACCAGGAGACTGGAGGAGCCGATATGAAAGAACAATGAGGCAGCAGCCACACAAAGCGGCACAGTTGCACCAGACTGTCAACAAGATGCCAAGAATGCCAGACACACAAGTGGCATGTTAAGAGATGCAATAGCTCCACAAGAAAGAATAGTGGGACAATAGGGAGAGGACGGTGAATGCTTGCTGCAAGGACAATGTATCGTCGGGGACATGCATTTTCGATATGGCCATGAAGATTCTCGGTGGAGCAAGAGCAGACGAGACAGAACCATAAGCAGAGGCAGAAAGTGGCCTGCAAGCATCAAGGCATGCAGGCACAACGCAATGAGAACAAAAACAAGATCCAGCACAGCGGCAGCAGAAACTAGAAACACTGCCAAAACTACAGCTGCCACAACTGGAACTGAAACTGCCTCCAGCCCTGAATCCAACGACGACAACAATAATGAAACCCACACTGCCCAGAAAGTGAGATACTGTCCCGCCGGGAAACCAGAAGAATACCCCCTGAAGGACAATGCCGGCCAGCACTACTTGCCTAGGCCCAGCTCCAATGTCCAGCTCAAGTATGGCAGACAGACAGCCGATCTTGTGGAGGGACAATAGCATCCCTCTACCCAACACGAAGGGTCAAGAAATCGTGTCCGCAGTCAACAGCACACTGTTCCAGCAGCAGGCCCTGGCGTATGTTCAGATCATAAATGCGAAAAGGAATGCTAGGGCCCAATTACTGCAATCACAGTCCAAAACACAACTACATTGATTGCTCTCCTGTACTGGGATATCGCAATTAAAGCAGCCAGAGGAGTAGACAAAGGGGTCATCGATATGGAAGGGAATGAATCATCGGAAAGACTGCAGATCCACACTGTCCCACTAGTGAGATACTTGGACATGCCGCAAGATGGCCTGCAGAAATTGATAGAGGAGATCCAGGCAGCAAATGAAGGACTGTCAATTCCTGCACAAGTGAGAGGGCTACCAAACCCCCATACCATCAGGTAGAGAGAGCAGAAGAGAGAAATACAAGAATCATGGGTGGTCTTCGTTGTGAGGAGGAAGAAGGTGGCACAGAGACTAGTGATTTGAGTAGTAACTGCTGTGGTGGTACGATACAAAGTCAAACTATCCACAGAGACAGGTCTCGACTGCCTTTGCCTTCTCACCACTGGATGGGGCGACATAGAGAGCCAGTGTAGCCACCATCGACCGAAGTGCAGCTACTGCACCAGACTGCACCGATCGACAGAGCACATGTGCACCATACTCCAATACTCATCAAGCCCCGGCGTATCTTTCAGCCCCACGCAAGAACAATGCCTGCACAGCGAGTGCAAACATAATGGATTCAGCGGACGGTGTGCGAAGAAACCTGAGGCGATCAGAACGGGACGGCTGAGCAGGAGATTTCAACTGAATGGACGATAGAGGGGCGTAACTGTGGCAAACAGCGCAGCACTCAGCACCAGGCATGCAAGGTATATAGGAGATGAGGGAGGGGTTCCCATAGCTGAAATAGAAGCAGACGATACTAGGAGAAAAAGAGCTGGTGCAGAAGGAGAGAGATGTGACCTTGACTGAGACCGTTGGAGAGACCGATATGGGAGCCACCACTTCGATTTATTTCAAGAATTCAGCATACCTCCACCAGTCCATATGGGTGGGGAATAGCTGGACCGGAGATTTGGATGGAACAATGGGCGGATAGAGTGTGCAGTGAAAAGCCATAAAGGGAAAGAAATGGATTCGAAATCCGGCACACAGCATATGCAATGAGAACAAGAACAAGTCTTTGGACGGCACTGTGCAAATGAAGCTGCCTAGTAGTGGACAACCTCACTGATCAGAAGAAGGGTGGCAATGATGATGTCATCATCACTGATGTTCAAAGAAGATGAACAACAGTCACAAGGATCATCAAAGTCTAGGATCACAGATACAAACAGTGAAGAGAGAGACCAGCCTGGAAAGTAAGATGGTTGTGAATCATTTGGCAAGGTGGCACTGTGCTTGCTGGAAAGTTCAATGCTCACAGCAGACAATGGGATCAAAGATGCACACAGCAATGGGACTCTGTCATCTGGGAGAATGTCTTTGACCAAAATGGACTGACCATTGGAGGTGATCACCAGGCCACACACTACTGGAAGACAGAAGACCTCAAAGGCAAGTTGATGATTGTTTTAACCTAGTCAAAGAGACCAATCAAAAACAGGGCGATACTACCTGAGAACTATGACCGTGGTTCTGACCACCAAGTTGCAGAACGGGAGGTAGATGAATGCAAGCCAACAGTGGCAAACAATGATGGGGTGGTAGGATGGGATGTGGTGGCAATGATGGAGTAGGACAAGCACCAGCCATGAAGCGATGGATGGAGCTAGTAGAGGAATGAGCGCACCTGAATGTTCAGTGCACAGAAGACAAAGTTGAACAAGAGGCCAAGTAGTGTCAGGGAGCACTGGGTGAGATTCTTGATATAACAGCAACGAAAATCAAGATTCTTGAAAAGTAAAACAGGTGGTGGAACGGCGACATGAATGCAGAAAGAGAGATACTTGGGCAAGAAAAACGAAGATGTGGACGACATTTGGATGGAGCAGCCTGAGGGAATGCAGTGCTGTATATGTCATTCCTGAAATGGACTGTCCAAATGTTGAGCGACTACCAGCACATCCTCTGAGCCTCTGAGGACTGGAGAGCTGCAAAATCTGTTGACCCTTGGGCTGTTGCAACTGTGGATGCTCTAACAGTCAGACAGGGCAAGCAAGCAAATACTTCCATACAGAAGGAGGAGATGCTGAGGCTGATGTTCTTACCTCAAAATCACGATGACCAGCATTACAAGATACCGCTGGCCAGTAGTGCACATACAAGCATTACCGAAAATGCAGTCAGGCTGGCCCAATACTAACAATCTGTCAAGAAGGCACCAGGCCTGGACAAACTGTCCACTGTCCTTTGGAGCCATTCACCTTCTCTGGAACTGTGATACAGAAAGGATAATAGGCCAGGCAGAGAAGCAATTCACCCAGGATGGCATCCAGCTGTCTCGAGGCGAGCCAGAGCAGTTGTGTTTCGCAAACCCAGCAAGGACAACTATATGACGCTAACAGCGTATTACACAATCTCACTGCTCAGCTACATGGCAAAGGCCATTGAGAAAGTAGTTGTGGAACTGCCAGCAGAAGAGGTGGAATGCGGAGGACGACTGAGCGATGGAACATCAACAATAGGAACGATTGGTCTGCGGTCGATGCTGTAGCCATCATGGTGAATTGCACATATGCAGAATGGACAAATGGTAACGAATCTGGTGTGCATCTCATAGATATCCAGGCAGCATTGACAAGCTTTGCAAAATGAAGGCTGGTAAACGAAATGAAGGACAATAACATGGACAGAGACCTCATATGATAGACAGAATGGTGTGTTGCTGAAAGGGCTGCAAAAATGATGATTGAGGGCAATCCCAAGATGAGACACGCAGTTGAAGTATGGATCCTGAAGGTCTTGCCTGTGTGACCGAACCTCCTAGCAATCTACACCTTAGAACTGACTAAGTGGGTCGAGGAAGATGTCCCAGCAAAACGACTCTCATTTGTGGTTGACCTCACCTGCGTGGGGCCTCATCAGCAAAAAATGTTTCTATCCGGGCGGAATGGCTCCATCAGAGTGGACGCGCTCTGTCAGAGCCGTCGGAGACACCCCGTTGGCGGATTACTCTGCGCCCGGCGTCAATACCACGAGTCGCGTTGCAAATCGCCCTCCGATTGCCGTTTTGCCATTTCTTCTCACTGTGTCGGTCAGCTATTTTAAACAAACACTCTGGCGTTGTGGCCAACTGTGACCATACGTCAGGATGGGTTCATTTGGTACACGTTTGCATCGGGATTGCAATGGGTGACACTGCGAAAATCTCTCATCGCGTTCCATCTACGTCAAGCTCGAGGTGCGTTGGACGGTGAGAAGATATGATACTACCCAGCCGTGAGGATCCATGCAATTGCACGGGTCCACGAAATCTCGGACAGAGCAAGTGAGACCAAAAGTTGGGAAAGCTAGAGTGTGAATTTCATTGTATGATAAGAGGAGATGGAAATGAGATGATGTCTATCTACTCCGGGGTCTGCCGAATATATACTCCCCGTCACTCTGTCCACCTCCGTTACCCCTGTATATCCATACAACCGCCGTCGCTCCTTGAAGATGTACTTGATCGCGCGTGTTTGAGAGGAACTTGGAGACTCAGATCGAGTGAACTCAGAGATGCACTTGGAGGCCGTGATTGAGCGAGTTTGGATATGCACTTGGAGACTGCGATCGAGCGAGTTTGGAGATGGACTTGGAGGCCATGATTGTGCGAACTTGCAGGCCGTAATCGAGCGAGTCTGAAGATACACTTGGAGGCCGAGATCAAGTGAACTCAGAAGATGCACCTGGAGGCCGTGATCAAGCAGGTTTAGCGATGCACTCTGAGGCTGTAACCGAGCGAGTTTGGAGATGCACTTGCTGACTATGATCGAGCGAGATTGGAGGAGTACTTGGAGGCGGTCGATTTGGAGGGAGGCGCGACGGCAGCTGAGACTGTATTCATTGGTTAACTTGTAATTGTGGGAATGTAGAGAGTTGAGTACAACATCCGCCGAGAGATGAGAAACTGGCTGGGAGTGGGAGACCGTCAATCTTGGGATGATGCTGTACTTGGTGTATGCTGTACTCGGTGTTAACTAATGATTATGGCATGGAGAGATAGAGAGGAATGATTTAACTTTGTGTTCTTAGGTGATGGTAGAGTTGAGCACAAGAACGAGAGAGATCAGAGGAGATGGGGGAAATCACCATGAGAAACTGGGACTTAGAGAATTTCGTGTGGGAGTCAATTGACCATCCCCGATACGGCAGGTACGAGTCCCGATCCGGCGGGTAATAACACCGATACGCGGTCTTCTAACCCAATCAGGCAAGTCATACTCTTGATTTCTCATAGCCGCTCATATCCTCCATATCGTTCTCATCTTCATCCCCCATCTCTCTCTCTCCCGTCCACAACTCTACCATCCTCGCAAGAACACAAAGCTAAGTCATCCCTCTCTATCTCTCTATGCCATAATCATGAGTTAACACCGAGTACAGCATACACCAAGTACAGCATCAGCCCAAGATCGACAGTCTCCCGCTCCCAGTAAGATTTCGAGTTGACCCCTGAATGTAGCTTCAGCTTCTGGCATACCTCCCTACCGATCGACCGCCACCAGCCAGTTCTCCATAAGAACTTCAAAGGTAAAGTCACCTTGTCACATTCCCACGGTTGCGAGTAAACTAACTGAT
>Ga0307512_10000972_pt1 | contig 42163 bp, 30 predicted proteins | sample 14_EM_MG_FD_200267 | JGI IMG/M metagenome (GOLD analysis project Ga0307512, IMG submission 200267) | Populus trichocarpa ectomycorrhiza microbial communities from riparian zone in the Pacific Northwest, United States - 14_EM | ecosystem: Host-associated > Plants > Roots > Unclassified | place...
TGCGAAGCCTGCATACTAATCCAGGGACCTGTAGGTACCGGTAGGTTACCTGTCAGGCCTGCATACGGATTCAGATATCTGTAGGCACCGGCAGGTTACCTGTCAGGCCTGCATACGAATTCAAATACCTGTAGGCACCGGCGGCAGGTTACCTGTCAGGCCTGCATACGAATTCAGATACCTGTAGGCGCCGGCAGGTAACCTGTCAGGCCTGCATACGAATTCAGATACCTGTAGGCGCCGGCAGGTTACCTGTCAGACCTGCGAAGCCTGCATACGAATTCAGATACCTGTAGGCACCGGCAGGTTACCTGTCAGGCCTGCATACGAATTCAGATACCTGTAGACGCCGGCAGGTAACCTGTCAGGCCTGCATACGAATTCAGATACCTGTAGGCGCCGGCAGGTTACCTGTCAGACCTGCATACAAATCCAGGTTACCTGCATACAAATTCAGATACCTCTCAGACTTCCCCACCAAATCCCGGACTTGAATAACCACTGGCATTATCAGCAACTTGAAGCCCGGGTTCCAAGAGTGAGATCATGCTCTCAGGCTGGACACAGGCAATGACGGCACCAACATCTCCATCTTTCGATGTTGCTTTCCTTGATCAGTACTATGATGAAGCTGCTACTACTCAAAGCCACGGAAGCCCACTCAGCTCTGCACTGAGTTCAGCACCTAGTGACCTCCAAACCCCAACCTTTTCTGGACCCCGCAGTTACTCTGCCTCATACCTGAGCTCTGCCCCGGCTGGTAGTGAGACCACACTACCAGATGCTTACAAGCGGGAGAAAAAGACTCGAACCGGGCACTGTTGGCTGCCCTGCAATGGTGAGGAGATCATGATCGGTGGCAAAGCTAAGTGGAAATGCAAGAGATGTGCGGACCCTGCGTCCAAATTGTAACAGCTATAAAAACTGATCTTGCTGGTGATAGGTCCAGCGTATAAAGCACCAACGTATACCGATGGCTCTACTAAGAATATGAATCTCCATCTCGAGGCTGTACATGGTATGACAACAGCATTCCCTACTGAGCCTTCGCCAGCCGGGCGTTTCCATACTCTTGCACCCGAGGAATCACAAAATGCAGTATCCTTTGCCCGTGGTATCCAGCGCTTATCATTCAACTCAGATATCTTCAAGGGCATTCTGATACGGTGGATTTACTGCAACAACAACGGTTTCCGTGTGGTTGAACAACCTGGATTCCGGCTGATATTGAAATATCTTCTAGGCTGCGTATGTACATCATTCCGAGTCCCCAAGCAAGCTCACGCTGCCATATGTTTTATGATACTCATAGTCAATAACTTTAGGCATCCTCTTTTGGGTCTCTACGAACCGGGCTGCCAGCAAGTGGTACAACAATTCGCACATGGATATTGTCTGCCTAGGCAACAGCGGAAGCCTCAATAGTGAAGCATTTGCAGGACAGCGACTTTCCGGTACACTTCAGCTTTGATTTGTGGTCCTCACTAAATAAGCATGCGTTTTTTGGCCTTGTTGGTCATTGGGTGGATGTGCACGGCAAGCTTCAAGTTGGTCTGGTTGGAATGGAGCGCTTCAAAGGGCCGCACTCGGGAATGAACCAAGCTGCGGTCATATGGAAGATTCTAGAACATTTCAAGATTAGTCAGAGAGTAGGGTACTTTACTACGGATAACGCCTCAAACAATGACTCTGCACTGCAGGCTCTCGTTCCGTACTTTGAGGATGCTGATATCCCATTTGATCCTATTTCCAGTCGGATTCGGTGCTTCGGACATATTATCAACCTGGTTGTGAAGGCGTTCTTATGGGGCAATGATGCGGACCTGTTCGAGATATCAATGGAAGGCAATGATGGCAGCGCAAATGACTTAGCACTGGCAGAAGGGCATCTGGAAGACTGGCGAGAACGCGGTGCTTTGAGACGATTACACAACATCTGCGTCTGGATCCTCCGCTCACCGCAACGCAGGGACCACTTTGAAGAAACGGTGCTACAGCTTCTTCCTGGGTCCAAAGTCACAGCACCACTGGTTGGGAATGTAACGCGCTGGCATGGAGATGTTGATGCACTAGAAAGGGCCTTTGTACTGCGGGAGCCAATCCAAGAATTTGTCTGTCTTGCAATAGCAGCAGAACAGCAGCCTCGTGGTCCACGAAATGCACCAGTACAAGCCAATGACGGAAATGACAAGTCAGATCCGGAAAACATCCAGCTTGACCAACTTTCCCTCGATGACTGGGATGACCTGACAATCATCTATGAAATTCTCGGTCACTTCAAATACTGGACGCTGCTGCTTGAAGGCAGTAGCACAGCTGCACATCGACCAAACGGGTACATTGCTGATGTACTTCCGGCCATGGACAAACTACTACAACACCTGGAAGACTGCCAGGTTCAATATCAGCATGGGAGCAATGCCAGTCAGAATATTGTTATCTCTATTAGCAACGCATGGCAAGTGCATGACAAGTGCTACTCCCTCGCTGATCCAGCCCCGGTAATGTATGCTGCTGTTGCCCTGCATCCGGAGAGGAAGATTCAATACTTCGAAGATGAGTGGAATGAGCAACCGGCCTGGATTACGGCAGCCCATCATAAGATTGAGACCCTTTGGCATAAGACATACCGGAGTGCATCCCCTCCCTCCACAGCCGCCAGTGATCTCGATGTTCTCACACCCCTGCCACTAGCCAGCAGCTCCGTCAGTGGTATAAGCCAAGTGGTACCACGCTGGAAGCAAAAACGTGAGAAACATACTGGAGCTGTCTACCAGTCTGACCAGCTTCGAGATTTCCAACATTCAGCACCAGAAGAAGAAATCTCGGACCTAATGGAGTTTTGGCAGACGAAGTTTCACACCTCTCGCTGGTCCCACCTCTCCCGCATGGCCTTTTCCATCTATTCCATCCCAGCTATGTCTGCAGAGGTTGAGCGAGTATTCAGCTCCTCCAAAATATTGCTCTCTGACCGAAGGAACCGCCTAGGTGATGATGTGATAGCATCCGTGGAGTGTGTGAAGTCCTGGAGCAAGGAGGGCCTTGTGGAAGCCCCGGAAATCGAGAACCTGCAGATGATGTTGACTGCTTTGGAACGGGAGGGTTGAGGGAACTGGTTCACCATCTGTCTTTGTTGTCTGTACTTTGCAAGTTGCGGTAGCTAGTCATGAGAAATAGCACTGGCAGCAGTCAGCTTTTTTTGCAGGGCCCTGCAGGGCCCGGCAGTCTATAATACAGTCACCTGTATTTTCACAGTCCGTCCAGGTGAAGATTGTGAGACCTGCAGGCCAGTCAGGTCAATGTGAAGCCGGGTTGGACTGGCCGCCTGAGGACACTGTCTGTAGGAATGGTAGACAATTGGATCTTGGGGAGAGCAAATCTCCGACTCAGATTTTCCAGCGGAATCTGGTGCTTGCTTCCCACGGATTGTGGGCGTATGTGTCCGCACTTGAGCCGGGGCTCATAGTCATGATGGCGATGGTGATGATGGCGATGGTGATGACGGCGATGGTGATGGTGTCGGTGATGGTGATCATAGTACCAGTAGCACTTAGACAACTAGGTTGGCTACGTCAACGTTAGCATCAAAGCTTCTACAGACTTAGAGCCTTCCATTAGCCAAAGCTTCCAGACTTAGAGGCTTCTATTAGCCAAAGCTTCCACAAACTCAGAGTTTGCCATCAGCCAAAGGCTTCCAGTGGAGGAAAACTCTACTCCTCCCGAAGCGCAGCTCTCTCAACCAGGCTCTCAAGCAGGCTCTCAAGCAGGCTCTTAAGCAGGCTCTCAAGCAGGCTTTCAATCGCCAGCGGGCTCTCATGCCGACTCGCAGCGATAGTATGTACAGTACCGGTATGACAGCAGACAGTAAAGACAGATATAGGTCCATCTCTGGCCGGCAGCCGTATATAGTTCCATATGCCCATGCGCACATCTCTATGAATCGACTATAGATGACTATAGGCTCCGCGTCGCGCACGGGTCCACGGGAAGCTTGCTGTGAGCTGCGCGTGTGCACGTGTGCGCATAGCGCAGTCTATAGTCGATTTGCACTTTTGCCGATGATGGTCATGCCAGCAGTCTGGTAGAGGGGGTAAGATGACGCCTGTGCCGACAGGGATGTGTTCAACACTGATGATGATATTGTAAGCTTTTTTAGAAATCAGTACTCAGTGAATCTTTTGCTTCCAGACATGGTAGTTTTCCTCCGTCAGCTTGGGCACATTCCCATGACCAGTCTTGAATGTTTCATTTGACATGTTTTTTAGACTGGAGGACATTAGGCAGGTGGCGATGAAGGGTGATAGATGGTCATTGTGTTGCAGCTGATCAGCAGGGATGGTTGTGAGTGGGTTAGGGGTTTTGAGGATCTTGTTAAGATTTGTGAGATAAAAGTAGTAGCAGGCGCCGGGCTCATAACCTGTTCAAATAGTGATGCTTAGAGAAGGTTGATAGTATATATCTAAGAGTGCCACAAGGCCATATATACATGAGTACAAGTGTGAATGCATGCGTACGCATCTATGTATAGACTCTTCAGGCCGACAGTAATTTCCGGTCATACGAGACTCATCTCTGGCCACAGAAGACAGAGACCTATCACGCAATAAATCGAGGCGAAAATTAGCTATAACCAGCGGGGACCTCTTCGGGGAAGTTGCATAAACCACTGAGGATTGTGTGCCTAGGTTTCCTGATATCCCATCGAGGTTTACAGTCGAATTTGACAGCGTGTGATGAATGGATATGTGCGCAGTGCATTCAATGCGCACAGGTTGGTGGCAATTGGTTGGCAACAGCTCATGCACAGAGAAACTTGAGGGAACGGCTGCAGCCTGTGGTACACAATCCACCAACATATCACTATCATTGGCTCTAAACTAAACCTAAGGTTAACCTTCATGCGATTTTATGGATCGAAATTCCCCATTCGGGGATTCGGCCTGGGAGCCGAAGTTGCCGATGCATTTGGTGTTTCAGCAGCATCTAGAGTTCACTGTGTTACGTTACTTATGCAGCTCAACCTGAGTGCATGAAGGTATGTGTTGGCATGCAGCTTACTCTGGTCAACGAACATTCCAAACACATTGAGAAGGCAACAGCATGGACTATTTATATATTTCTCCTGGTTATTGTCTAGAAGCGGCGATAAGTCAAGTTTCCAGACAGAACTTGTCGGATTCGTGTGATAGCAAGCTCACTGTGCTGATCTGCAAAATTTGATTCCCTAAGTACATTCTAGATAAGCTGAAGGATAGGTGCGTGTGTCATCTATAAGTTTTTGCTGCTTTGATGTACTCAGCCGCTGCAAGGTTAAGCCTATTGGGGATAACGTCTCCGTAGCTAGAATAGTTGGTGAGCGCAAAAGCTCGACTCACGCCAATTTTGGCACATATTCCACAGCAACACCACGAATATTAGAGATATTGCAAAACAGTGACTAGCAGGGCAACGAACATATAATTAACTATCTTTGCGTATAAATTAGTCGAAATTGGGGTAAAGTTGGTTGACTTGATTGAGTTGGAAATACTGGCCAGCATGAGCGGCTTCTGCTCTATATAAATGCTCGTTACGTTTATGTTTCTTGAGGTGTGAGCAAATACAGGTTTATTCTGATCGTTTGGAAATCTTGGGCCTATAAGGTGAGGCTTTCTGTCAGCCCACACATTTATCAGGTCCATAAAGCTACGGTATTCCCCCAGACAAAGCTGCACCCTTCCAACCTTTTCTCTGCTTTTACTTCCCCAACCATCTAGAAAATACAAACTCTTCCCAAAATCGAATATGCTGCCAAGACGAGAAGCAACTACGGCTCAATGGGAATCCCATCGGACCGAAATACATACCCTTTACTCGGCAGAAAATAAATCTCTCAAGGATGTTATGTCGCACATGAAGGAAAAGCACGGCTTTAACGCCACGTAGGTGCGCCACATACTTCACTACAACGCTAGATAGCTAACTGCCCACAGTAAGGCCCAATATGAACGCATGTTCAAAACCTGGAAGTTACACAAAAATATAAGCCAATCTGAGTGGGAATTCGTGAATAACCGGATTCAAAAACGAAAGCTGGACGACAAAGAAAGCGAGCTATATGTGAACGGCATCAAAATTCCAAACAAAAGAGTTAAGAAGGAGACATCACGACACTCCCGGCTGGTCCTTTCGGCTTCCCAGCCAGATTTTAATTCGGGTAACATTCAATATACCCCGTAATAAATGTCAGTCTAGTACTAACTTTTTTAAGTTGCAAGGCGTCAAACTCCGGAAGGAATATCAGTTCGCTCACCGGTTGACCAAGCCTTCTTCACCTTCAGTCTAAAGAAGCTTCCTTGGTTCCATTTCCAGGACTTTGCTAAGTCTCAATGTGATTTAGGTTTAGTCTTTAGATTGTCACTGTGGATGCTAATAGTAACCTAGTAAACGTCATTCGTGGCTTGAATACTGTCCATGCTAGTGGACTAGATCCTTGGGCTCGACAGCATCCTTTCAACTCGGCCTCGCTTCATTCTCCAACCCAGGGAAACAACATACACTCAACCCCTGGTATTTCCGCACCAGCTTTGACTTGGCTTTTCCCCGAGCTGCCATCGGCAACACAGGAACCCGATCTCATCGACAATATTCCGAGCGTCTACTCAAATCTGCGGGCCACTGCTCTTCTGCAGGGGCGCGGTGGAGAATCCACAACAATCCCAGAGAGCTCTCTTGAGCCATTCAATCGACATACTTTGCCGCAATTAGTTAGGTTCGCTGTGTACCTCGCATCTAACAACATGTTAACAAATGATCAAACCGATGAGCTTCTTCGATGGATTATTAACAATAAGCAAGAATCAATGCTCGAATCCCTACTGTCAATAAAAATGCCGACAATGGAAGCCTTCGCAAGGCGTATCTTTGAAAGCGCACAACATATTCAGGATACAAACATCGTACGGATCCTCCTCAAAGCTGGTGCAGATCCAAACCTACCTACCCGACGTATAATTAGGCAATTTCAACGTAGATTTATGCCTCTTAATTTAGCTATATTGCGAGGAAATGTTGAGTTGGTGCGAATCCTGTTAGATGCGGGCGCTGAAGTCATTACCGGATATACGCTCCGACTAGCGGCGGAAAATGGGAGCAGTGTGCTTGTCCAACTACTGCTGGATGCTGGTGCCGCGGTCAATACCGGATACAGAAGAACAGCACTCCAAGTCGCGGCCCTAAACGGACACACCGAAGTGGTTAGAATCCTACTGGGTGCAGGTGCGCAGGTAAACGCGCACTATGCGTCCCTGAGGAATGAAATCAGTGGAACTGCACTCCAATATGCGGCCCTAACTGGACACACCGACGTGGTTAGAATCCTGCTAGGTGCAGGCGCGGAGGTCAATGCGCCTCCGCCGATCATAACTGGCGGAACTGCACTCCAATGTGCGGCAGCAAGTGGACACACCGAACTGGCCCAAATGCTTCTTAGTACCGGTGCAAACGTTAATGCTCCGGCCAACCAAGACGGAGGAACTGCACTCCAACGTGCGGTAACAGGAGGCAACATTGAGTTGGTTCGGATCCTTCTGGTTGCGGGCGCTGACACCAATGCCCCTGGCTCCGGATTCGGACAAACAGCACTCGAAAAGGCGGCGCTAACGGGCAACATTGAGCTGGTTCATCTTCTTTTGGATTCGGGTGCGGACATCACGTGTGCGAGTCATACGCTCTTAGCCGCGGCGCGTGGAGGCAATATTGGATTAGTTCGACTCTTTCTTAGTGCGGGCGCTGACGTCAATACCTCCCGTGACGAATCTGCACTCCGAGAAGCGGTACGGAACGGAGATATCGAGCTTGTTCTACTTCTGCTAGAAGCAGGCGCTGATGTTAATCCCCCAACTAAGGACAAAACAACAATACTTGAATGCAGTGTGGCGAGGAAACCTGATGTTGGAATAATTCGAATCCTTTTGGATGCCGGCGCTGAGGTCAATAACCGCAACATCACAAGTAGTCACTCCGCACTCAAATACGCAGTACAGTCGTTGGTATGCCGGAACCCCATTGAGGTGGTTAGCATCTTGCTAGAAGCGGGTGCAGACATCGACTGCCCGTACGACAATGAGTACGACAGAACCGAGCTACAAAAAGCACTAGAAGATGATGACACTGAGCTGGTTCCAGATCTTTTAGATAAATTAGGAAACGAATCCCGTGACTTCAAAAATTATAAATCTAACGAAGCGATGGCCGAAGGCAACACCAGGCTGCTTCGAATCTTGATGGATTCAGGCGATTATCAGCTTAATGTGGATGTATTTGATGGAACAGAACTTCAACTTGCCGCAGCGCGCACGAATCACAGCACTGAGTTAGTTCAAATTTTGTTGGATGCCGGTGCCGACATAAATGCACCGGCCGCTTACAGAAATGGAAAAACTGCGCTTCAGGCAGCGACAGCGAGCCAAAACATTGAGCTCGTTCGAATTCTGTTGAATAAGGGTGCAGACGTCAATGCCCCAGCTGCTGTGAGGTCCGGAATGACTGCACTTCAAACAGCTGCGGTGGCGGGCGGCATTGAGCTGGTGAGGATCCTCTTGGATGCGGGTGCGGACATCAACGCCCCCGCTGCTGACGGATATGGAAGAACCGCACTTCAAGCTACCGTGGGTTGTGGCAACACTGAGTTGGTCGAACTCCTATTGGCTGCGGGTGCAGACATCAATGCCCCAGAAGCCGAAGGATCCGGCATAACTGTACTTGAGAAAGCGATAGATTTAGACTATTGGAACCTAGACGAAAAATCGCTGGTTCAAATTTTGCTGGATGCGGGTGTGAATGTTAATGCTTCTTCGTCTTCCTCGCGGTCTCGAACTGCCATCCAGGCTGCGGCACGGATGGAAAATATTGATCTAGTACGAATGTTGTTGGATGCTGGTGCAGACGTCAATTCCCCAGCCGCCGGTGCTCATGGACGAACTGCACTACAATCTGCTGCGGAAAACGGAAACAACAAGCTAGCTCGATTATTGATTGACGCGGGTGCAGACGTCAACGCAGCGGCAGGAGCCTACGCCGGAATAACCGCGCTCCAAGGAACCGCAATCAAGGGCAATATTAGCATTGCTCTCATGCTTCTTAATGCTGGTGCGGACGTCAATGCTGCTCCAGCGATGGCCGAGGGCAGGAGTGCTCTTGAAGGAGCTGCGGAGCATGGTCGCTTGGACATGGTCCAATTGTTGCTTTCTGCTGGTGTAGACACTGAAGATATGCATTTCGAGAGGGCAGTGGAATTCGCGGAAAAAGACGGACATTATGCTGTCGCAAAATTTCTCGAAAATTATTCAGGCTAGTTGTGGGCTAACCGCATTTTTATTTCTTTTGTCTTATGATATTTGTGGTTTCGCTTTTGATTGCGCTCGTGCACCAACGACTTGTTTGCGCCTCCGCCAGGTCGCCTTTGAGCGACGAGGAAGTTTAGAATATGGCAGGAAAATATCCGGGCTCGAATTCGTGAGGGAATTATTATGTTGAGGAGTGTTTGGGATAGTATATGAAAACATTGTGGGAAATGTCATGATGTTAACGATATCATCATATATATATATACTTTATACAAGATATGGTGGCGGCTTTCCCTATTTCCTACTTACCTGTTGAGCCTACTTGACGCTCCCAAGAGCTTCCAAAATGCGCTTTCCATAGCTCCCAATTGCGCTTTCTGAGTGCACTTCATCACGGAACTCTCCGCCGCTTTCAAAGATCGCGTGAATCTCAGAAAGAACCCTGAATGTCCACAGCTTTCGTGGTTTTCATCACTCTCCCGACGTTCAACTCTGATTACTCTCTGGTATCGAGCCAAATTCGGAAAGCACCGTGAACCTTCCGCCCGACAAATCGTAATCTGGGATCGGGTAGACATCTGCCCGCTCCGGACGGACTTTGGGAAGCCTGTTCCACTTTCGCAACATGTCTTCTTTCGCATTCTTTCGCATTCTTTCGCAGTCTTTCGCAGTCTTTCGCAGCGTTTCTCTATTTTTAGTTAGTTCCTTTTGCACTACATAATAAATAAATAATAGATCTTGTTTTAATTTATATTAGGTGATTGTGTATACGGTAGTGCGATATATAATTTATCTATCTATTTATTGGAGTTGGCTGGAGATGGCACTTAAGTGTGCTTGGAGACGGTGTTAGGAAGCTAGCTAGAGACAGAGGTTCGGTTGAACGATTCCAGCCAGTCACTAGTCTGTGAGTCTATTGATTGAACGTTAAGGTTCCGTTAGATAGATTCCAGTCATCGTATGATTCCCAGGTCTATCTCAGCGTATCATTAGTAGGTGCGTATATATCCAGCACAGGATCATCCTTCACGGAGCGACCACCTCCAGCCAGTCGGCTCCAATAGATAGATAGATAGATAGATGGATAAGACAATTGAAATCGCGCGGAGCATACTCTTGGAGCTTCCTACGCTCCCAAACCTTCTTGCGTACGGTATCCAATACTTTCTGCGTGGAAACCTAAAGTTTTCCGGGCAAGTGAATCTAAACAAGCCGGTGAACCCAGAGTCTTAAGGGGGAGAGGGTAGCGGAGAGGGCGCACAACTTTACTTTGTTTTCACTTTGTGTTTTCATTGGAATGGGAAGGATGTTAGGAATATGTATGTCATAGTCGCAAGCGGCAATACAGAATGATTACAAACAAACAAACCTAGAGTCTGAGTTTCCCAGGCCGGTGAACGTAATTCCGAGTTGCAGCCTTGCCCGCTGGAAAGTCGCTCTGCGGTCGTCCACCGGAAAGCTAGAAATATCCCGCGCTTTCAAAGTGGCGTCACAGATTTCAGACTTTCGCGCGGGTGAAAGCTGGAAATCGAAATTCGCGAAGTTTCAGATTTACGATGCCGCTAATATTGAGTGAGCGGTTGTGGATAAACAATGTTTGAAGCGTTTTTGTACAGCTGCACCATGAATATTGGCGAGATCGTATATCGAAGACTAGGAAGCGAAAGAAGGCATATTTATGCATATTTCATATATAGAACACTTTGTGGTCAGAGCAAAACTTGCGGACTTGTTGATCTTGAACTAGTTGAGATAGCCGAGAGGAAAGCCGCCAACAGGTTTGCTCTAGCTATGGAGATGGTAGAGATAGACTCACCGTGAGCTGGCTGGCAATGGGACTGGGTTGGCTGGAGATGGTCGAGGTAACCTCACTGAGAGCTGGCCGGGAGACAGTCTGTCCGAGGTACGTTGTGGTGGGAAAATCCCGTATCTCACCACCGCTAGCAGGAAGAGCACTTGGATGGCATACTGAGGAGCATGGGAAGCGCTGTGGTGGGAATCCGTTTCTGACCACCACTAACAGGAAGCAGACCTGGGAGTCACGGGAAACGCACTTGTGAAGCGTACTTGGGAAGCACACTTGGGAGTGAGAGGAAGCGCTCTGTAAGTAACGAGAAGCAAACTAGGAGGGTAAGAAGGTTAAGTAGACTTGGCGGAGCACAGGGACACGGGATATAGACTGGGGACGAGAGAGTTCTAAATACCCGCATTTTGAAAGCATGAATTTGCTATGCCGTTCATAAGCGGCTAGCCAATTTCGAAGATTTAGAGCGGGTTGGAATGAAGTACATCTAGGATCATGGAGTTGAGCTAGCTGGGTGTTGGGTGCTGGGTGGAGATGGTAGAGATGGACATACCGAGAGTCGGCCGGAGGTGGCAAATCTGGGTCGGCTGGAGACGGTCTAGGTTACCCCAAAAGCAGCGAAGCCTCTACCGTATCTTGTATGCTCTATATGTAATACGAGAGGGCAGTGAAACACAATTGATGGTCAAGAGAGAGCACGGGTACGATCCGACATTGAGGCCGCAATAGTGCGGAGGGGGTGAGGGTGTTACAGAGCCGTTCCGTTACGTCCCTAGCCTCATTAGGCATCGCTCGGCCCGACTTTGGGGGCGGCAGATGTGGCATCCCGCAGATCTGCCCGACCGTTATGTCGTAGACCTTCTTCGGGCCGGTGCCAAGCTTAGCCGGCAAGGGTCGGGATATTGTTGGCGGTACCAGAAACGACCCTTTCAGGACCTCCATGACATCAGCCAAGACGCTTCGGATAAATATTTGGCCGAAGGATTACCGCACAGTGATACACCCAATCATATGAGCGAAGTTTCTTCCAAATAAATGAGGCAATGACTCGTATACCGTCACACTCACGGCTATTTTCCTCCGATGTTTATAAACAATAATATGTAAACACTAGTAAAATCAACACTCTTAGAACAATACTACCCCGATACCGTAAAGGCGTGTGGAGAAATTTGTAGCTGTAGTAGAAAGTGTGTGCATAAGTTTACTAGGAGCAAAAGCATATGCATTCAGTGTTGAAAATTTACGGCATCTCGCTTCTGCAGCAAGCTACCATGCTTGGGTGATTTCTAGAATAGTCTGCAGACGGCTTGGTAGGATTTCCTGGATAGCCTAGCGACAAAAGCTAGATGATAGACTATAGACACAAGTTTACCGTACGGAACCATAAAATTCTGTTAGATCCCAGATAACGTCGCCCGTATTATGTATACCACGGCCACTTCACGTCAAAAATATTTAGCTGCCCTAGTGGGACTCCGAAACTCCGCCGCCGACGCCATATATATTTCTATTCTAGCTTCAAGACTGTCGCAGCGACTTATTTTTGGTGCGTCTTTGATCCTCCACTTCCAACACTTTTGCAAACATTCCGTTTATCGCTCCCTACCCTACACGGTTTGGATTATTTAGATTAAGAGTAAACCTTTCCATCTCACAATGCATGGGATCAATGTTGGATCTCGATCAATAGTGATGCCATGGAGAGGTTAAACGCTAACAAAAGCTACAAAACAAGCCATCACTACTTGGCTGAGCAGAACTGAACTCTCCGACAGACGCCTGAAAATATGGAAAATGCATGCGATCACCGATCACGCGGGTTTCACATTATGCACCCAGGCAAACTGGAACAGTGATCTTGCCTGCCAAAAGCGCATTAATCTTTCAGCTACCTACCGGAGTTACAGCCCAGACGATGGGCCGGCATGCACTCAGGTAAACTGCGCGAGCAACTTTCTCTGAAAATTTCTAACGCTAGGCTAGACGCATGTAAGGAGGCACAGCTATCGGCGGACCTGTTTTCGGTGCGACTTTGCTCCAAACAAAACCACGACATCATTTCTGAAACTGCGCACACTCAGATACATACGCCAAGTACTGCCTGATACCACATTCTATCGAGTGCGCACACTCGACAGCCGTGTACTTGCATGTTAGAATTCCCTCAGCAGTGCATCTGACTGCGTCAAAGTTGGTGCAAGGCTGCAGCATGCGTTGACAGAGGAAACAGATACAGCCTGTTGCATACACTGCCCCTTTAAAGAGACGATATTATTGGCTATACTTAACCTGAGGGTTTCTTTTATGCAGATTCCTGAATTAAAAATTCCTCACGCGGGGGTTCGACCCGAAAGACGAAGTCGCCGATGCATTCGGTGTTTCACCTGGAGTCTGTTGCGCTATGTTCCTTTGTAGCTGCAGACCTGAGTGCATGAATGTTGGTGTTGGCATGCAGTGTACTCCTGCCAACAAAACATTCCATCACTCAACCGGCTATCTGTGGAGAAGGCAACAGATATCGACTATTCATATGTATTTCCCCACTCGTGCACCTAGAAGCGACAACATGAAAGCCAGCTATTCAGAAAACTGGCAATGTTTCGCACAGGCAACAAATGGGTGCGGCGGAGTTACCATTAGTATTGGGCATTTACTTTGTCACAATCCATCAAGATCTCGTTCTCACACCAGACGCTTTCACTTTCCCACTCGTAATGTAATTTTGTGCCTCGTGCCTCAGAATTCACAATAACTGTCGAAAGTGGATTAACTCAACGAACACTCAAGTGTAGCGAACCAACGATAGGATGGGGTAACAGAGACAAAGATAGTTGTAATTATTTGAGACGGTCAAAAATTTTAGATCGAATTCGAGGATAAACTGGACTTTTGACTGCTTGCGTACTTGTAAATTGTTCGTGCGATGCATTGTGGATCCGAGATTCCGTTTCAAAACTGCTTTTCAAATAACATTTGTTCTACCCCACCGACCAGGTTGTCCCCTTGGCCAAGGGACCTATCCCGCTCACCAAGTAAACACCTAATCACCAAACACATTCATTTCCTAAGCGGGTGGCCTTAGTGACTAGAAGAGTGCACTCTTAATTAGAGCAAACTAGACGACAGTGGCCTTTCCTAATGTGAACTTTCGTCCGAAAATCGGATTGATAAATACTCGTGTTTGTGAAGTAAATGAGGATAGGCCTAAATAACACGTTAGGATTTATAAATTTGGGACGCACCTGCGTCTAACGTCCCACACGTAACTACAATCTAATTCGACGAAGCCAGAATTTAGTTGCTGCATATTAGCAAATACAGCCGGACGGAAAATTGCATGTTCGGGAATGGCATGTACACGATAGTTTTGAGCAATCTTACTGGGTGTCAAGACTGTGAAGTTCATGCAGGCAGCGTCCATGCAGGACATGCATATCGTGGATAAACGCAATCACGGGGCGTCAAAATCTCCTGTTCACCGACCACTCGGTATCTTATTATGGGAGATCTCGCCGTCTCTCATCGCTAAGGTTTGCCGGTATTACTACACCTTCGTCGCCAGTTTTTCAAATCGTTTCGCTATGCTTCGCAATGGACTTCAGTTCTCACTTATTCAACTTCAAAGTTATGTCCAAATCGATATAGCCCAAAACGCTTCAAGCAGCTCAACACGCGATAGAATCAAGGCGTTATCTTTAAAGCCGAAAACCACCGTGGATTATTTTGGATACGCTCATCTAGGAGCGAACTCACGAAGCCCTTAGATATTATTCCATAATCGACCTTCGTCACAGCGCGCTCGGAAACAATGAAACCCATGAATGCTACAACATAGAAGACACAGAGACGGAACTTCGCGGCCTTAGGGCGACAAGAGTGGACGACAGACTAAACACCTCTGAACACACAACGACAACTAAGCTCCAAAAACGACGGACGAAATACTAGAACCGTAATAAACCTTGTCACCTTTCGCCGTTCCGGTAGCGCCTTTTCTCGATCTTCCAATTGTGTACTAGGCGTCGGTGTTGTGTGAGATTGTCCTTTCGGGAGAATTCCTTGTACTACCGGTCACATGTTTCTACTTCGCAGAAAAACACAATTGGTCTAGTACCCAATTTCTCAGGGTGCTTCGACTGCACATGTCTGTCCAACACCGTGACGAAGTCGTTGCAATAGTGGTACTGCCGTTTGTTAGACCGTGCAAGAGTGAGTCTACCTCTTCAACACGGTTCAGTCAAAAGTTGAAGCCGAACTAGAGAATTTGAGGAAGATTCTTACTGATTCCAGTCTAAAAATGTTTCACCCGGGCTATTGATGCCGGCATACCATGGGTTAATTTGAACGCCCCTGTTGTTGAAGACGCTATCCATATATTGATAGCACTCGATAGAGGGATGGAGGATATTTCCGCTGTACGTACTGGCACTGCTGATTTCAAAAGAAGTTCCAAGAGCAATTGGCGAGGGGTGCGGAGACCACAATCGCGTTTTCATGTTATCATCGTTCGGATATTGACTGACATAATATAGTTTCCAGCATTCACAATTCGATCCATGGGAGCTTACGCAGCCCCCGAAGTCCCACTGAACCCGAAATTGCCTCCGAACCCGAATTCGCTCCGAGTGCGGCATTCCCCCCAAAATCTCCAAACTTAACATTTTCTCCAAACCCTGCCGAACTCGATATCCCCTTCATACCTCACGTTCCCTGCGAACCCGATGTTCCTTTCGACCTATGCGAATAACCTGCCTGTGGCGAGTACGCGGCAGGTTCCCAGTAAGACGGAATGACCCCACCTATGACTGAGCTGTATTGGATAAACGCAGTGATCCCGGAGTCTGTATCGTTAACAACTTAGCCTTTGCCATTCGGATCAGACAGTTATTTGCAACTTACTTCCAAATAAGTCAATGGTATCGTCGTATTTCGAAGGGTATTAACGGAAGACAGCTACGTTACAGTGTAATTAGACTAATTCCAAGCGTCAACCAGTACACCACTAACTACAGCATACTGACTATTCTGTGCAGATTCCATCCCACAATTCAGGTTATGAGGGTTCCATGCCGGGAGTGCTTTCGAATCCATCTGCTCAGTCCTATGGCTATTGATCCGGTTACGATGAATCTGCTCCTGGTCTTTAGAAATGTTGGTAGTCGGATGGTTGAGGTGTTGCATTGTCTGAAGAAATTCACAATTGGGATTTGAGCGTTTTATTTCCTTGGGCTGTTGGTGGTTCGCGTTGGCACGCTGCAATCTGTCAACCTCTTTTCGTATTCAGATAATGTCTTTCGGGCTTGCCTGCCGAATCCAACTTGACAAGAGGGATACTGTAGCTACTAGTTGTCCAGTCAGTGGTTGTTGTTTCCGACAGATACATAAGCCTGAGGTGCTGCATATGCACTCTAACCTGACGGTTGTAGGCTTACCCAAGCATAAAGTTTCATAGGGAAATATTCTGATAAATCTACATGTTTAAAAGCAAAAATTTGATCTTGTTTGGGCGATACTATACGTTTGCGGTACATAGAATTGAGAATTGCATGCACGGGAGGGAACAATCGAACATGCTCGAGTATGATGCAGGTAGACTTCGTTCGGTCATGGAGGGAAGAGAAGGAATCAGCAGCTAGCCAATTGTGTCGCTAGATTTATTGGACATCCAATCACACTGCTCCGCAGCTCATTAGCTTCGTTCGTTCGGTGTCTTACCGTGTAGCATGATTTTCACACGACTTTCTCTCGGAGATGATTATACCAGTTAACTGACAACTTAAACGGTGAAGCTTCGGAATCTAGGAGAGTACTGTACATACACATATGCATAGGTACCTTACAGTCTATAAGTATTCGGTTGGATCTAGAAAAGTAAAAGTGCACAGATAGTGATGTGCATGATTGTATCTGGTTGATGTGTGATTGTCAGCCTAGTCCGTTGGTTTCCCGCTTTCCGCGTGTGTAGAACGCACTCAAGTGTAGGTATGGCTATGTTTACGTGTCAGGTGCCGGCGGTGGCCACGATGATGCGATCCCAGAACGGTAATCTTGCATAACTTTGTATTCTATTACACCTACTCCCGCGTGCGACGGTTTAATTAAAGATGATTACCGTCCACTATTATCCCGAGCAGTTAACTACAGTAGGATATATGTTCCACTACTATCTATATCAGAAAACCATGGCTTTACAACCTTTCGATGCTTTAACAGGCGCTTATCACACAATAGAAATGAAGGGATGTGCATGTAAATGAGCTATTGGTCTACCGGTGAGGCTAGGTGGTGTGACAATTGCAGTTGCTTTCCAAAGCCAAGTTCCGCAAGCACACTTAACGAGGTGAGTTTAACCCGATAACATCCAACAGCACTTTGATAATTTAACTCCAAAAAATGAGAATACTGATTTTATTTAACAAGGGCCGGCATTCCGCGATGACTGTTAGCCGGAAGGACTGCATATACTGCTGGCATCACCGAGGCCAGCACGCTTCGGCTTATGCATTTATGTACCTATCTCGTATATGATTCTCTTCATCTACTTTATCAAAAATTTCACCCCCATCCCATAGATCACCCTAGAAGAATTTGGCTAAGCTGAGCAACGACTGTTATTTGTAGTTGCAGTGTTCGGAGATGGTGGGTTAGGGTCCGGCGAAATATTCTCCTATGCGCATTAAGGCTGTAACAACTACTTCTCACAACATACTAGAATATAGACTAAAAAATTTCCGCCGAAGTGATCATTGTATTGAAAATTGTAGAAGTGCAATATTTTGCAATGTTTGGGGCGTTATCTGAATTTGTTAAACGTGACGACTTGCTCCTCACCGTATGAATTGTAGTACCATTCACAACCAAACATTATTACGAATTAGGGGACGGCTATGCGGAAACCCAAGTCTTCCTAGACTCATTGACTACCGGTTCGCTGCGAGCATAAGTAGTGATGGATCTACAATGAACCCACCTCATATATAAGAGGGGATGAAGGGTAGTGGAAGGGGATCACGAATTTGCTTGTTTTCTTTGTTTGTTTCGAAAAATGGAAGGAAAAAGAGGAAAATGTATGTCCTGCCCGCGAGCGGCCGAATACAATATGATTACAAACAAACTTCATATATAAGAGAGCTCTTAGAAAGGACGAGAAGTTTCTAAAATTCCCCCATCTTTTTCAAAGGTTGTGGTTGATTTACAGTTAGATTTTAGAAATAATTAATTTCGCCAAGGTAACTGACAAAATTCTGATGTTTTTCTGATTCATCTGTAGGGCTGGATGGATTGATTAGATGAGATGGATTAGATTGCCCTGCAAGATAATGCTTTCGGTCTCTTGGCGGCTGGGAGTTTGTGAAGTCGTCCGAGTATGCCACAATTGGTGGGTGTGTAAAGTACGGCCTGTATCCCTTTTCTATTCTGCATTTATTCTGTTTAGCGACGTCCGAAAACGACGCTTATGTCGCAAAGAAACCAATTTTAACAGTATACTGGCATCTCCGTAGATATGTATTCATTACTGCACACACTACTCCATACCTGGCGCTCAGTGATAGATACATAATCCTGCTCCATTCAACTTCCAACCATGCTGTTTCCTCTTCAATACATATCATTTCTGGTAATCACAATCGGTCAAATGAAGTCTACGCCACATCTTTCGAACTAGTCAGTCAGCACTATGATCTCTGCCAGGTGTCGAAATGTTGTGAAGGATTAGGGAAATCATGCCGGAGATTTACCTATTGTATTGAAAGGAGTAAGTCAGACAGTTCAAAGTATGGTAGCGCCGTCTGCAACCTGGGTACTGGTAGTTTGTAATACGACAACGACCACCATACGGCGTGTGGTCTCTGTAGTCGAGCGTTCGAGGGTAGGAATATGATCATCGTTAACTACGTTGAGACATCGTCAGTCAAGTAGTGCATAATACACAGCCAGTAAGTTTCCTATAGACCAACTCACCGGTGATAGTTCGGTCTGCATTGTCCTTTCGTCTCCTCAGACTCCAGAAAATGAGGAATATCGGAGGAAGTCCGACAAAAACGCTGACTATTCCGATGATTGCCTCCGTGGATATTGTCATCTCGAATGGTCGGTATTAGCGATTACGGTGGTGCACAGACGAAGTGATTGAATGAGCTAGATCGTTTGATAGCACAAATATGAAGACAGGTAAAGATAGGTGAAGATAGGTGAAGATGGGGGACTGTAACTAATGGTGGCTCTGTATAGTGTAGAGGCAGCGCAGGGCGAAAGGTGTTTCCCGAGGAAACTCTAGTCCAAAAATCCCACAGTAGAAAGCCCTCCTTTATACCGGCAATTCCAAATACTCAGGCAATGTGTTGCGTTATCCGTCCTACATGGTTATGCGGACAACATATCATCGGGGAAAGAAAAAGATTCTGGACGTCGCCAATAATTAGCACTGTACAAATAGTACCGGTACAAAACTGTCTAAGATTTTGGACTTGACCAATGAGGCGAGTGCTGTCATGACGTGTGTGACTGGCGCTAAATGGGGCTTGGATATATGTACATGCAGGTGCAAGGGTTGTCTCGGTTTCTTTGCACCAGATTCTGGAATTACCCAATGGTTTGTGAAGCAGATGATGTACGTGTTCGTGAGTTCAAAAGTATGTGGAATATCCCAGCCATGCACGGTACGATAGGCGGGTTGGAAAATAAAGATTATGGAACGGACCTATCGGGCCCTTCTTTCTGCCGCTGCCAGCCCAACGTGGGAACAGATTATGGAACTGACCTATAATGTGCCACGCCTCCTTTCTGCCCACGCCAGCCTAAAATGGGAAAACAGATTATGGAACGGACCTATAGGGTGCGACACCTGATTTCTGCTTGACGCAACCCAACATGGAAAACAGATTATGGAACTGACCAATAACGCGCGACATCATCTTTCAGTGCATGCTTGCTGCCCGGCGAGTTTAAAAGCCTCAGAGTATCCCACCAGTCTCCAGATACTCACACCGAGCAACATCCTTTCAACCTTCCAAGTTTACACTCTTCCACTTATCCGCACTCTCCAAACTATCTTTAAAATTCAAAAAATCTTTCAAGAGCATTATGCCTTCACGCCGAGACACTGTAGAGGCTCAATGGGAATTCTTTCGGAATGAAATTCACACCCTTTACTTAGGACACAATAAGACCCTCAAAGATGTAATGACATATATGAAGGAACAACACAACTTCAATGCCACGTGAGTATCCAAGTTTTGTTGAATTGCTCGCAGCTGATATTCGAACAGTAAAGCCAAATACGAACGTCATTTCAAAATATGGAACTTCCGCAAAAATCTAAACGATGTCGAGTGGAAGTTCGTCCATCACCGGATCGAAAAACGCAAGCGGAACGACAGGGGAAGCGTGCTACAGGTCGATGGCATTGAAATACCAAACAAAAGGGTCAAGAAAGAGATATCGCGTCACTCCCGACCTTTCCTTCCAACTCCAGGGCCGTGTTATACCGCAGGTAACCTTCAACTTATCCGGTAATAAACTCCCTTCTAGCGCTGACATTTTCTAAGCTGCAAGCCCCCAAACTCCGGAAGGAATTTCGATTTTGACTCCGTTTGAGGAAATCTCCTTCGCATTCAACTTGGAAAAACTTCCTTGGTTCCAATTCCAGGGCTTTGTTGAGTCTCAAGGTAACCACATTTGATCTTTAGATTCATACTTTGAATGCTAATAGTCGCGTAGTTAAAAGCAATCATAGTTTGGTTGATATAGATGTCGGTGGGCAAATCTCACGGTCTCGCCAACAGCAGCCTTTCAACCCAATGTCGCCTAGTTCAAGCCAGATCGGTTCCCCAAACGGAATGCGATCGGGCGCCGATATTACAGCGCCGGATTTGAGCAGTATTTTCTCTGGACTGCCTCCTATGGCAAAGGAACTAAACACCACTGACGACATTCCGAGCATATACTCCGACTTGCGAGCGACTCTCTTGGAAGGACGTGATGGAGAACCCATGTCAAACCCTGGAGGATTACTTGAATTAAATCGACATTCCGCGCAACAATTAGTCAAGTTTGCTGTGTATCTCGCATCAAATAACATGTTATCGAATGAGCGCACCGATGAACTTCTTCGATGGATTATCAACAATAAGCAAGAATCAATGCTCGAATCTCTACTGTCGATAAAAAAACCGACAATCGAAGCGTTTGCAAGACATGTTTTTGAAAGCGCGATACATATTAAGGATACGAACATTGTACAAATCCTCCTCAAAGCAGGTGCTGATCCAAACCTACCTCTTCGATATCGTCCTGGGCATATGGGATATGGTGATATGCCTCTTCGAGTGGCTGTAGAGGGTGGAAACATTGAGCTGGTGCGAACCCTTTTGGACGCCGGCGCTAGAGTCAACATAACAATCCCTCGCAAAGAAACTGCACTCCAAGCAGCGGCAGCGAAGGGAAGTAGTGTCCTTGCCCAACTGCTACTAAACGCGGGCGCCATAGTCAATGTTCCTGACCCCAGGTTGGGAAATACTCCACTCCAATACGCGGTAGCAGGAGGTCACATTGAGTTGGTTCGAATCCTTCTAAGTGCTGGCGCTATGGTCAATAGCCCAGGCGTTGAATACTCAGGAACTGCACTCCAACTTGCGGCGGCAAAAGGCAACATTGAGTTGGTTCGAACGCTTCTGGATGCGGGTGCCGACATTAATACCTCGGCTCCTAAATACAACGGTACTGCACTCCAATGTGCGACAGTGACAGGCAACATCGACTTGGTTTATATGCTTCTAGGTGCGGGTGCTAAAGTCAATGCCCCGGCCACTAAATACGGCAAAACTGCACTTCAAGGGGCCATCAAGTCAGGCAAAATTGAGTTGGTTCGTCTTCTTTTAGGTGCGGGCGCGGACGTTGGTGATGCTGGTACACTCCAAGCTGCGGCATCGAATGGCAACATTGAACTAGTTCGTCTTCTTTTGGATGCGGGTTCAGACATCGATGGTGCGGCTGCTGATGCGCTCAAATATGCCGCGCGCACGGGCAACATTGAGCTGGTTCGAGTCTTTCTGGATGCTGGAGCTGGTACTAAAGACGCGATCACTGCTGCACTCCCGGCTGCGGTACAAATCTGCAACATTGACGTGGTCCAAATCTTCCTGGATGCTGGTGCTGACCTCAATACCGAATCCGGAATGGCTGCGCTCAGGTATGCTGTGGAACAACAAAACATTGAGCTTGTTTGCATGTTGTTGGATTCGGGTGCGGACGTAAATTGTCCATATGATACTGCATATGACAAATCCGAAATTCAACAAGCGGCGGAAGACGGTGACATTGAGCTAGTTCAAGACCTGCTGGATGAAGAATTCGATGAAGAAAACGTTTCTTATGACCTATACGCGTCGAAAGCAGCGGCGGAGGATGGCAACATTAAGCTACTTCGAATCCTGTTGGATCCAGGTTACGAATTTATTTTTTCAGATCCCGGAAACTATGATCATACTGAATTACAACTTGCGGCGGCTTGTGGCTACACCGAGTTGGTTGAAGTGCTACTAGATGCAGGTGCGAACATCAACGCTCCAGCGGCCTTCACAAATGGAAGAACTGCACTCCAGGCTGCCGCGGAGAGCGACGGAATTGAATTAGTTCAATATCTATTGAAAGAGAGTGCGGACATCAATGCCCCACCCGCCGAGAGATCTGGGGTGTCTGCACTTCAAGCAGCAACGGCGATTGGAAACATTGCGTTGGTTCGAATCTTATTAGATGCGGGTGCCGACATCAATTCCTCAGCTTCAGATGGATTCGGAAGAACCGCACTCCAAGCTGCGACGGAATATGGCCGCACTGAGTTGGTTCAACTTCTGCTCGAAGAAGGCGCGGATGTCAATGCCCCAGCCGCCGAGGGATACGGATTGACTGCGCTGCAGGCAGCAGTGACAAAAGGCAACGAAAAGCTGGTCCGAATCCTGTTAGATGCAGGTGCGAATCCCAGTGCTTCAGGTTCTTGGAAGAACGGAACCGCAATTCAATCTGCGGCAAAACACGGCAGTATCAATCTGGTCCGAATACTGTTGGACGCCGGTGCAGATGTTAATGCCCCAGCTGCCCGTGATTATGGAAGAACTGCACTGCAATATGCGGCGCAAAACGAAAACATCGAGCTTGTTCGAATTCTGTTGGATGCCGGTGCAGACGTCAACGCACCAGCAGCAGCCTCTCGCGGAATAACAGCCCTTCAAGGGGCGGCAATTAAAGGCCATATTGGTATTGCTCTCAGGTTGCTTAACGCCGGAGCGAATGTCAATGCCGATCCGGCGGAAGTTAAAGGCAGAAGTGCTCTTGAAGGAGCCGCGGAACATGGTCGTTTGGACATGGTGCAACTGTTGCTTAATGCCGGCGCAGACGATGGTTCCATGGACGGTATGCGTTTTGCAAATGCTGCTGAGTTGGCGTTTAAAGAAGGGCACTATGCTGTTGCAAAATTTCTTAGAAATTATTCGAAGGAGTGACAGGCTGCGGGCGTGTTTTTGTAATTTTTCTTCTTTTTGCTTGTGGTACTTTCGAGTTTCGAAGTTGACTTTCGAGAGGGATACGAAGTGAGGGTTTTGGTTCGGATTTAAGGAGATGGTGGATTTGGGGTTATTATGCCCAGCGCTTAAAGAATGGCCAAGTGGTTGGATACGAAGGAATACGTCGTTGATTGTGGTGTTATCGATTGGGCGTTCGAAAAGACCATGCGTGGTTGGGGGAAGGGTTGTTTTGAAGAGTGGAGAAATGTGGAGAAATGTTAGGTTCTTTTCATGTCATTGACGATCATCTTTAATTAAGCCCATGAATAATCACAGCGCATTGTATTTCCGAGCTCTCTTCAATGAGTCCACCGAGATATTTAATATTAAACCCATCACCCTAAGTACGCCCCATCTATCCGTACTCTGATCTTTGCATTCCTCCCCGTACTCGTTTCCCCTAACATCATCTACATCTCATCCCGGTAATATAACCCTCACGCCAGCACCGTATATGAAATTCATCGACCGACTCCGTAGTTCATTGGCATTCCGACAACTCCGAACCCAACACCGGGCGCGGAATTTTCAGCCTGTATGCGTACGACCGACAAGCTCTGTTGTTTCAGTAACGGGTGTGGTGGGGACTGAACTCGGTGTCGTTGATGATGACGGGATGAAGTGGGGGTGGAAGTGTGCGGCACTGCATGATGGTCAAAGTCAGCTGGGGAGGAAAGAGATCAGGCGTCACAGAAAGCGGGGAGAGAAGGGAGGTTATACGTACCCCTAGAGATCGGATTTCAATGTATCCGTTATAGTGGTGCCTTACTGATGGCCCAGATTCAGCTAGCCAAAACTAATCCATTTCGCATCCTTTGTGACACCACTTCAGTCAGCCATGATCATACACGCCCTGACCTTCATAACCCTCCCCGCCCGTGTGCTAGAGAGTACCCGCTGGATGTCGATCGTACGTACCGCTCCCAGAAATGCATCACATTGTTGATTAAACACTACATTCGACCCTGCAATTTAACTTTGTTACGTTGGGAAGGCCGGAGCTGCAAGAGCCGTCAAATCTCACATCTCCTCATGGCAGTCGTGCGTAGCGGTAGTCGTTTGTCCCAGCGAACAGCCATAGTGGAGTCAACACGGAGTGCAATGAGTAGGTTGCGGTGGCTCGGATAAAGTGTTGAACGAGGCGCCGTTCATTGGTGGTGTCGATTGTCGAAGAGCGTCAGGAGAGGGGTGCTTCAAGGAAGCCATCGAACGAGGCGCTATTCATGTAACGTCGAGGATCGGTGGATAAGGTAATGAAGCGCAACGACAGGATTGCATCGTAATATGGGGTCCAATGACCGGGACTTGATGAGATGCTGGCTGAGATGAGGAGATGAAGGCTGTTGTATAGTTCTGTTGGAGAGGTGAACAAGTTTCGCACTGATGCCTGGGATCAACTAAATGCGGGGTAATTGGCATTCTATATTTAAATGCGGGGCACCAACTTCTTGTCATGCGTGAGCCTCGGTAATCTGATAAGATTTCGACTGACACCCATAGTGTGGGGGCAAGAGCATGTGCACAACAAAGGCCAATCGGAATTCTCGGAAGAGCCGCAAACTACCAGGATAAAGTTCCAACACAAACTTTTTTAATTGATAGAAGTTAAGGTACAAACCTTCCGCCATGATCAGCGGTTGAAACTCAAGTCTGCAATAACGTTGTCAAACTGTACTTGGGTCCAGCAGCATCCCGATCGTTTACCCCCCCAGGCCAAGTATATTAATCGCGGGGTCGCTGGCATACTTAAATGCAGGGTACCACAAGTCTCGGGATGTTCCGAACACATCGGATCATCGGTGCTCACCCATTCAGTTGCATGGCATCATATGTTGCTGAGATCTAGAATAGAGCGGGTGGCAAAGGCCGGGCACCTGTCGCCACACTCTCTCATAAGTCCTTCTCCTTCTGTTTTCTCCGTGTATAATCGCCCTCCACTGCAAATCCGTGCCGAATAGGATCTCAGCACATTAAGAGCTGCCTAGAAATATTAGGCCGTAGTTATGCTATAAGATAGGGTTCGAGTGATATCAAAAGAAATCTGTTCGCAGGACATAGTATTTACAGTGTACAAACTATTCATTAACTCTCACTCCTGTTGCAACCCTACGAGGAGTCACCCCATCTACGGATTTCCGCTGATAGGGTGCACTATCCGCGGATAGGGTGCCAAAATCGCCCGTCCGCGGATGGAGTATATTTGGCGGGTTCCGCGCATGCGGTGCCCCATATACGTAGTTCCGCAGATGGGTTAAATAATGCAGTGCAACGCTACCAATGAGAAGCTTGTACCACAGTTTGATTCTCACCTATTGGTCTGTAGAAAGATTTATATGGATCTTATAACCGCCCGAAAGACTGGTTGTCTGTATGGGAGATTCTAGTTGGTGTGCGGTCAGTATTAGTCTATACTACTTACACCAGGCACAGCTTGGAGGTTGGATATCTAAGATTACGCTTTAAATCTGCATAAAACTTGTACAAGAGAAATGCTTTAGGCTTGTTAGTATTGAAAATACGGAAGTATCTACATTTCTCTTTACTAATATTGTACTTTCTTAAGTATTCTCCTTACGATAAGATGGAACTTTATGGATAAGAATAATGTGGTGTGTTAATAACTTTTAATACTTTTGTTATCTTTTATGTTTAGGCTGTCTAGAAAGTTCTGGTTAGAACTTGTCTAGAACTTTCTTTTTAGTTCCGTTGGAAGAGGGATTTATCAGCACTTATCTTGAAAGAATGCGCCTAGATTGTTCTGTTATATTCTTTACGGTTCTTATGTATTTTTGTACAGTTGCAGAGTTTTTCTCTTCCTGTTTGGGTTATTGATCCGCGACCGTGGTCACAGACAATCACTCCTTATTGATTGTATATATAGATGCTGTTTCTGCGGTTAGAGAACAGTTCTTTAGACTTGCTCAGACATCGATCGGAATACTACAATATCTCCTCTCGAATCCACTTCTCAGTATATGCTTGCCTTTCGAACATTACTTGAAATCGTTATACTTGCAATACTTCTACTTCGCATACTTCTTTTGGGATTCTAATAAATCTCTTTGGACTTTCGCTGTTATAATCGAATAGTTAGCAATTAAAGCCTTGTGCCTCTGAGTCTGGAGAGCTTTGAATTCATTGACAGAGTTCAGTCCACCAAACTGTGGTTTCAAATGACGCTAGAGCCCAGGTGTGTAGTCTCACAACTCTGATTTGGCTGGGACAACTCACGGGTACAATGAACTTCTGCCGGTTGTAGATTCGAATATATAGCATCCAAAAGACGTACTACAGTTTATACCAGTAATATACAATTGAAGTCTCGCCACTTGGACATAACATAGCAGTACATACCTGCAGATGTCAATGCGCCAGCTGCAGATGATTCTGCAAGAACCACACTGCAAGCTACGGCACAAGAAGAGAATATCGAACTTGTTCGAATCTTGTTGGAAGGAGTCTAGATGTCAATGCACTAGCAGTAGTCTGCCGGGGAATTACAGCCCTTCAAGGAGCGGCGATTACAGGTCATTTCGGCATAGCTCTCATGCTGCTGAAGGCCGGAACGAATGTTAATGCGGCCCCGGCGGTGGTTGAGGGTAGGAAAGCTCTTGAAGGAGCCGCGGAACATGGTCGCTTGGGCATGGTGCATCTATTGCTTAATGCGGCGCAGACAATGAAATCATAGACTGCATGCATTTTGCCAGGGCTGCTGGAAGGACATTATGTTATTGGGAAATTTCTCAGAAATTATTCATGAGTAACTGGTTATGGGCGTGTTTTGTATTTCTTTCTACTTTATGGTACCTTTCGAGTTCGCAGTTGCCTTTCGAGGGAGGGGATACGAAGAGAGGGTGCTAGTTCAAGTTTGTGGAGGGATTTTTACGTTTATTAATGGACTTTGGAATCATGGCCCATTTCCAAAAAATTTTGGTTTCGAGGGGTACGCCGTAGCATAGGAGCATGGGGGAGAAAGCACGTAGGGAAATGTTCGGTTCTTTTCATTATCATCGACGATCGTTTTTAAGCCCATGAATAATCATCAGTGAGTATTTCTGAGCTTTCGTCAATGTGTCCTGCGAGGAATTTAACTATTCTCGTCCCAGCAAAGAAGACGGTAATGCTCAGTTGCAGTATATCACCCCAGAACTGATCATGTTGAATTTCCTAACCCTAAGTGCCCTCCACTCGTATTCTGAATTCTAAATTGCCTCCCCGTACTCGTTAGCCATATCATCTACATCATCCACATAATATGTATGACCCTCACGTATCCCATCAATCAGGCACAGCTCTCGGCATGCCAACTCTCCCTAAACATAGCTCTTTCGTGCGAGATTTCCAGCTTCTGTGCGTACGATGCACAAGCGACTGTCGAGAGACATATCCCTATTTCCTGTAACGGGTGCGGTGGGTCTGAACCCGGTATCCTTAGTGACGGCGGAGGTGGAGTGAGGGGTTACAAGGATGCAGCACTGCACGGTGATTAAAGTCAGCAAGGGAGGAAGCAGCTCAAGCGAGAGAGCGAGGACAAAGCGGAGGTTGCATGTACCACTGAAGGCAAGATTGCTATATAGTGGCACTTTGCTTAAGACTTAGTCTGGAATGGGATACAGTTGGCTAAATTATTCCATCCCGTGTTCCGTTCGTGATACCGTTTACGTTAGTCTTGATAATACTCACCTTCATCCTCTTGTCCCTCCACCGTTCACGTATTTGAGCGTGTATAGTGAAACTCAACCCTGACGCAGTCTCGGGAGTGAACCACGTTCCAGATCAAACACCTCATCGATTAGACCTAGTTGCCTTTGCAGTATTGGTGGAAACCGAAGCTGAAATAACCGACCGACCCCACATTTTGTTTGTGGGTCATGCGTGCGGTCGTCGTTTAACCCTGGAAGTAACTGTAGCAGAGTGATCTCGACGAAAAACGGTTTGTTTGTTGTAATCATATTGTATTCGGCCGCTTGCGGCTATGATATACATTTTCCCTCAATCCTGCCACTTCTCAAAACCAGCAAAGGAAACGTGCAAATTTGTTCTACTACCCTTCATCCCCTAGCGAAAAACGGTAGGGGTAGCAGCGGCTCGGGGGTTTTATTGGGCGAGGTGCTGTTCTTCCATGACGTCGAGGATCGGTGGATGGAAGGGAGTAAACGCAGCGACGAGAATTGGTTTGATTGTCTGACAGCGCGAGAGGTTAGTAGATATGCGACGGATGCTGTCGCGTGGTTCTATTAGAAATGGGGAATTCGCTCCATTGGGACGTCTACTCAATTGCGGGTATTCCCAATTCTACTCTATTTTTATACGCAGGGACTCAAGACATCTGATAAGATTTAGAGTACGAATACTCGACAGATTTGCACGTTACCGGAAATGGTAAACTCTTGCCCTGAAATGGGTAATACCAAAGGTCTTTCTAAGCGCCGACGCTAGCCATTACAAGTCATTTTATTGCAGGGTTAGGGTTTCCAGTCTTCCAGTAACTTGAAAATTCGTCAAGTAGTGCAAGGTATCAAGGCAGGTATTTTTTAGCTAGCGCGTAGGCACACAACCAATAATAAGAACTTGTTCTGACAGCTGATATGGACGATATATTTGAGCAAAAAAGGATCAAATGTATGGAATTTCTTTCATGTGGTAGGCAGTGCCCGAAGTTGAAGGTCTGTTCTGAACGGGAGGCTCAAGTGTGTAATGACGCAATCCAACTATATTTAAACGTGGGGTGGCTTGCATAAAGGCATGTATTTATGCCTATCTATCTATGTACGATCGGTTGAAGACAGTGCTCGTATGCACTTGGAGGAGCACTTGGAGGTGCCCTTGGAGATAGCGCAATTGGAGACTGCGTTCGGGTGCACTAGGAGCACTAGGAGCAAGTCTAGATCGGCCGTCTCCAAGTCCACATTTAAGTGTACTCGAGCGCCATCTCTAAGTGTACCTTCAAGTGCATATAAGAGCTTCTCCAAATACTGTGCACCCGAGAGCCCTCTCCAAACCCTTTCCAAGTGCTCCTGAAAGTGAATGTACTGTGATCATGAAATTGAAACTGAGAAATCAAGTATATTGCCCGGAATCCACCATGGGCCTAACCCACCATGGGCCACTCAGCCATGGTTGTGTGAGTGGACTGGGTGTACAATTAACCCTATTCAAGACTTTACACCGCGCAAAGGGCTTTCTCTGTTTACTGAGTGCTGAGTTTAATGATTGCATCATTAGATACCTTAATCACTTCTATTTATTAGAAGTTCTAGACTAAAAGTACATGTTCCTTGCAAAGAACGTGTTTAATATGGCTATAGCCCATGGACTGCGGTAGCACCCAGCTTGTAGCTGGGGACTCAGGGTAGGCTGCGCAAGTATTCTTCCTTGTCAACCACAACATAAAATGTCAACTGTAATAAAGTACCGCCAGATCTGCAGCTTTTAGCATCAGGTATACCTTATACAATGGAGTACTACCGAGAATTTTGAACCGAATTTCCTGTTTTGGGGATATCTAGAACTGGATTTTAATGACAGCCGTCCGCCACTACCTAGGTATCTCTCTGGAGAGAAAGGCCTTAGCGCGATGTGAAGTCTCGAAATAGTTGATTGTGCACCCAGCCTACTCATGGATCTATGGGTAGGCCATGGTAGATTCCGGGCCATCTATGGGAAAGCCGTAGTGGCTTGAATCCACTTTTCTCGTGCCCAGACAAAGGTGGATGTGTGGCGCGCCTAGTGAGCCACAGCCTCGCAAGCTCGGGCGGCTCATGCGCCACACGAGGCGAGGTACGAGCTGGCATGCGGCTGGGCACGAGACATGAATCCACCGGACCCGACCAGATCTTACTTGCATAACTTCACATTCTATTACGCCAGCTCCTCTTTGCAATGGTTTAATCACATATAATTACTGTTCACTATTATCGCTCAGCAGTAACCACAAGAACATAAGTTCCATTACTTTATTAGAGAATCATGGTTTCTTAACCTTTCGACACATCAACAAGCACCTACCGCACTATAGAAGTGAAGGAATGTGCAGCAAACAAGCTATTCGTCCGCCAGTGAAGCTAGGCGATGTGGCAATTGCAATTGCTTCCCAAAGCCAAATTTCGCCAAGTTCCACAAGCGCGAGCTACGGTGCGAGTTTTTCAACTGACAACTTCCAACTGGGCTTCGATGAGATTTCTACACCCATGACTTCAAATAATGAGAAAACACTCTTTATCCAACAAAGGCCAGTATTCTACAATAACTATTAGTCGGGAAGGCTTACAGTGCTGGCATCACTGAGGCTTTGGTTTCCGCACAATACATTTGTGCATACATCTCACCTGTGTGCGATTCTCTTCGCCCTACTTAGACAATCAAGCATTCGCCTCATCCCACAGATCACCTAGTGACCCTAGAAGAACTAGGCTAAGCAGAGCTACTGACTGTATTCTCGAGCTATTGGCAGTGTTTGGGAATGATGGGCTAGGGTCCGGCGAAACTAACATATGCTGTGACAGCTACTAGTCCCCACATGCCAACATACTAGAATGTGGACTAAGTCTTGTCCGACAAAACTGACATACTATTTAGTAATTGTATGAACAAAAGTTTGCAATTTTGAGGTCGTCATGCGAATTTGCTAAGCGTCAGTGACGACAGTCCCATCACCACCTAGATCGTTGTACCTTTACAGCCAAACATTATTACGAATCAGGAAATTCTAGCCTTTCTAGACTTGTTGATTGTAGGTTCGTGGCGCCGCGAGTATAGTATTTTCTGGACGTTGCTATTAATTTACAATGTAAAGTACAAATTTTACCGGTACTAAATTGTTCCAGATTTTGGTCTTCACCAATAAAGGCGTACAATGTCGTTATGACGTGTGCCCCCACCTGGCGCTAACAAAACAGATTCGGGATTTGGCCAATTGTGTTGACACGGGTCTCTGAATGCACATGCAAGGCCAGCATCGCCCCCGTCTCTTATGTACAGATTCTGGATATGCCCAATAATGTTTGTCCAACTACATACACAAAGGTGATCCCAAGGCTTAAAAAGAATGTTGGAACACGCAAATTATGCATAGCATGACACGAACAAACGCATGCTTGGCGGTTTAAACAGATTGTGGACCTGACCTATAGGGAACAATACCTTGTTTTTGCCTACGCAGCCCAACAAGATATAAACCCAAGCTGTTCCGCCAGACTTTCATCCACCGTGCAACAGCCCTCCAACCTTTCTTGTGTTCACTTTTCCACTATCTCCAAAATATTTCGAAATCCATTACAAGAGCGAAGATGCTATCACGACGAGACGCTGCGGAGGTTCAATGGGAATCCTATCGGAAAGAAATCCACACCCTTTACCTGGCGCACAATATGTCTCTCAAAGATGTAATGTCCTATATGAAGGAAAAATACAACTTCGACGCCACGTGGGTACCCAAGAAGCTTCGTTAAAATGCCCGATACTGACAGTCCCATAGTAAAGCCCAATATGAACGGCATTTCAAAATATGGAAGTTGCGCAAAAACATAACCCATGCCGAGTGGGAATTCGTTCAAAACCGGATTCAAAAACGCAAGCGCGGTGACAAAGAGAGTGTATTGCGTGTCGACGGCATCGAGATTCCAAACAAAAGGATTAAAAAGGAGACATTGCGGCACTGCCGGCCTACCTTTTCAACTCCAGGGCAAAGTTTAATCTCAGGTAACATTCAATTTATTTCGTAAACACCAATCTAGCGCTAACGTCTTCTAAGCTGCAAGTCCTCGAACTCCGGAAGGAATTTCGGTTTTTACTCCGTTTGAAGAAGTCTCTTTCGCATTCAACCTGGAAAAACTTCCTTGGTTCCAATTCCAGGGCTTTATTGAGTCCCAAGGTAACCTTTTCGCCACATTTAATCTTTGAATTCAAATTTTGAATACTAATAGTCACGTAGTTAAAATCAATCATGGTGTGGTTCCTATGGATGCTGGCGGGCAAATCTCTTGGTCTCGTCAACAACTTTTCAACTCAATGTCGCCCGACCAGCCCAGTTCTTCAGCTCAAGCAAACGAAACGCAAGTGAGCACCGACATTACTGCACCAACTATCAGCAACCTTTTCTCCGGGCTACCTTTAATAACGACGGAACCCGACATCGATATCGTTGACGACATTCCTAACGCGTACTCCCGCATGCGAACCACTCTCCTGGCAGAATGCCGTGGAAGGCTCATGACGTTTTCCGAGGGGTCACTTGTACCAACCAATCGACATGCCTTGCTAAGGTGGATCAATTTCGCTGTGTATCTGGCATCCAACAACATGTTAAACGACAAACTCACTGATGAACTTCTCCAATGGGTTATCAACAATAAACAACAAGCGATGCTCGCATCCTTCCTCTCGGTAAAAATGCCGACAATTGAAGTGTTCGCGGAACGTATTTTAAAAAACGCAGTGCAGACCGAGAATTTGAACATTGTACGGATGCTCCTTGAAGCAGGTTCTGATCCAAATCTGGGTGACCGCACTGGTAATAAGTCTCTTGAGTTAGCCGTAACCAACGGCAACATTGAGCTAGTTAAAATCCTGTTGAACGCAGGTGCAGACGTCAACGCTCCGGGCGAGGACGGGTTGACTGCACTCCAAGCAGCAGCAGAACAAAATGACGTTGAGCTAGCTAGAATTCTGTTGCGTGCGGGCGCAGATGTCAATTACGCTAGGGCCTGTGCGGACGACGAAATCGCTTGTACGAGGACTGCACTTCAGGCAGCGGCAGACAAAGGCTCTATCGAGATGGTTCGACTGCTATTAGATGTAGGCGGAGATGTTGATGCTGAGCCCATTTGTGATGACGATTATTGTCCACAGTGCTTTTACCATAGTAGTGCGCTTCTACTTGCGATACGCCATGGCAACTTTGAGGTGGTTAGAATTCTGTTGGCCGCAGGTGCTGATGCCAATGCATCGCCCGCTTCTAGCAAGCATTGTGACTGCGATAACGATCCATATAATTATTATTTCGGTCATTTTCATAAGACTGCTCTTCAAGAAGCCGTGGCAAACGGCGACATTGAGCTGGTCCTAATCCTATTGGACGCGGGTGCGGAGATCAATGCCCTAAATGACGACTATTTCCGAATAACCGCACTTTATGAAGCAGCGGCGCATGGCTACCCTGGACTGGTTCGGGTTTTGTTGGACGCTGGTGCGGATATTGAAGCCTCAATCGCTGACGGTTATGGAATAACTGCACTCCAAAAAGCAGCGACGAATGGTAATATTGAGGTTGTTCGAGTGCTATTAAACGCTGGTGCGGATGTCAATGTCATAGATAATTTTGAACACAAAACAACTGCACTCATAGAGGCAGTGGCGCATAACCATTTGGAGGTGGTTCAGGTCTTACTGGACGCGGGTGCGGACATCAATGCCAAAGTCTACGGTTCTGAATTCGAAACATCTGCACTTGAGTCAGCAGCAGTAAATGGCAACAGTGAGCTCATTCAAATCTTGTTGAATGCGGGTGCAGAAGTCGATGCAACTGTGCTTGAGAAAGCGGCGGCGAAAGGCAATATCGAGATCGTCCGAATGCTATTTTTTGTGGGAGCAGACGCCAGCGCCCCAGCTACTGGCATTTTCGGAATTTCACTCCAAGAAGCAGTGACTTCAGGCAATATTGACCTGGTTTGGGCTCTGTCGGCTATGGAAGTGGATTTGAATGCCCTAACTTCCGACAGAAAGAGAGAAACTGCACTCCAAAAGGCAGTGACTTTACAGAAGGTTGAGCGCGTTCGAATCCTGTTAGCCGCAGGTGTTGATATCAATGCTTCACCCTTCCTAGATATGGATAATAGACCTTATAACAGATGTAACGGACAGCTCAATGCGATACAAGCAGCAGTCTACAGCAGCAACATTGACCTTGTTCGAATCCTAGTAGATGCTGGTGCAGACGTCAATGCCCCTGCCACCAAGATACATGGAAAAACTGCAATCCAAACTGCTGTGCAGAAAGGAAGTATTGAGCTTATTCGAATCCTGTTGGATGCCGGTGCGAACGTTAATGCCCCTGCCGCCAAGGAATACGGAAGAACTGCACTCCAAGCTGCCGTGGAGAAAGAAAGTATAGAGCTTATTCGAATCCTGTTGGATGCCGGTGCGAACGTTAATGCCCCTGCCGCCAAGGAATACGGAAGAACTGCACTCCAAGCTGCTGTGGAGAAAGAAAGTATTGAGCTTGTTCGTATCCTGTTACATGCCGGTGCAGACGTCAACGCTCCACCGGGAGCCTCCCGCGGAATTACAGCCTTGCAAGGAGCGGCGATTAGAGGACATATCGGCATAGCTCTCATGCTTCTTAAGGCTGGAGCCAATGTCAATGCTTCCCCAGCGATAGAACACGGCAGAACTGCGATTGAAGGAGCTGCAGAATACGGCCGCTTGGACATGGTGCAACTATTGCTTAATGCTGGTGCAGACGATGAATCGATGGACGGTATGCGTTTTTCAAGGGCTGTGGAGCTGGCGGAAAAGGAAAGACATTATGCTCTTGCGAAATTTCTCAAAAATTACTCGAACTAGTGGTGGGTTGCAGATGTGCTTTTGTATTTCTTTTTGCTTTGTGGTACTTTTCGAGTTTTGCAGTTGTCATTTGGGAAGGATATGAAGGGGGGGCACTGGTTCGGATTTGTGAAGGGATATTTATGTTCAGTTGCCAGTTGGTGGATTTCTGGTTTATGGTCAACTCAATTTATCAAGTGGTTGTTTACGAGAAGGGTCATCGTTGATTGTGATGTTATTGATTTGGCATTTGAATAGACCATGTTTTGCGTGGTTAAGGGGAATGTTTGCTCCGAAGAGTGGGAAAATGTTAGTTTCATATCGTCGACGACCTTATTTAAGCCATGGACAATCACCGGTCTGTGGTATTCCAGAGCTCTCGTTAATGAGTTTACTGAGGAGTTTAACTATTCTCAGAGATGAAAGCCGTAACATTCCGTTTCAGTACATCACCCCCGAACTGATCATATTCAACTCCCTAACCCACCCGTACTCCACATCTCCACATTATCTCCCTGCGTTCATTGCCTTTAGCATCCTCCACATCCCACCCTGCATACTATGACCCCCACACCAGCATCATGTATGCATATCCGTCAAAAAAAGCTCCTGTGCCCCGCCTGGCACCACGACACTCCGAATCCAACATTGAGCGTAGCATTCTAGCTTCTGTGCGAACAACCGACACGTGTCCGTGGAGAGGGATATCCGTTGTTTCAGCAACGGGTGTGGTGGGGCCTGGGCTTAGTGTCATTGATGATGGCGGAGGTGAAATGGGGGGTGTAAGAGTGCGGCACTGCACGATGGACAATGTCAACTGGGGAGGGAAGACATCAAACGTCAGAGAAAGCAGGGAAAGATGGGAGGTTGTACGTACACCTGAAGAAATGATTTCAGCGTATCCGTCATAGCGGTGCCTTACTGATGGCGCAGCTTGGACTGCCATTCAGTTAGCCAAACTAATCCATCCCGCATCTTTTGTGTCACCGCTTAAGTCAGTCCTGATCATACACGACCTGACCGTCATAACCTTCCCCGCCCGTGTGCTAGAGAGCACCCGCTGGAACTCGATCGTACGTACCACCACCGGAAATGTATTACGTTACAGATTAAACACCGTATCCAACCCTGCTATTTTCTTTGTTCTGTTGGTGGGAGCTAGGGCTGCAAAGAACTACAGCCGTCACACGTCGTCATGGCGTCGTGCGTGGCGGTAGTCGGTTTCTGCCGTAGCAGAGTTAACGCGGTGTACAATTGTGAGACAGGCGCGGTTGCTCGGGTAATGTGTCGAACAAGGAGCTGTTCAGTAGTGGTGTCGATCATCAGCGAGCGTTGAGAGAGGTAGCTCCTCCGTCAAACGCGGCGCCGTTCATCGATAATGCCGAGAATCGGTGGATGAGGTAATGAAGCGCTACGACAGGAACTGGCTTCGCATTTATCAGGGCTCCGACGACGACGGAAATTTGATGACATTCTGGCAGAGATACGGAGACGGACGCTGGTGCATAGTTTGTTGGAGACGGTGAACGAGTTTCGCACAGATGCTGGGGATCAACTTCAGGACACCGCTAAATGCGGGGTAGTTGGCATTCTATATTTAAACGCGGGGTACCTACACAATATCATGTGGGCGCCAGGCAATTGATAAGGTTTAAATAACCAATGCTGCTGGAGGGTGTTCACATGCACAACTAAATCTAATCGGAAGAGCCGATGCACGCGATCTGCAAGGGGGTTGGGGGAGCGGCTTTGTGCGGTTGGTGGCGTGAGGGTGTGAGGGTGTGCGGCTCAAACTTTCTGTTGTAAAACCAGCGGTGTGAATTGGAGGCTCAAGTCTGCAATGGCGCGGCCTAATTGTGTTGAAAGTGGGGTCCTTGCATACTTGGGCAACACTACTTCGGGATGCTCCCAGCAAACATTCAGGTCATTAGCGCTCACCCACTCAATCGCATGGCATCATATCGACTAGATAGATTATCGCGCAGTCGTTCAGCTAGGAAAGTGGCTTGGTCGTATAAAAAGGTATAAAGCGTATGCGAGAACTTTCTGCTTTAAGCTTAAGCAGTTTGCATGTGAACTAACTAATAGCTTCTTGAGTAGCGTCTCGAGGGTACTAGGAACATCTTGCAATCCTACGCTGCTTTGCTAAATTACCAACCATTTAGCATGCATGGAAAACAACTACCATTAGTGGGCAAAAATTACAGTAAAATCTCTCGTGACGGACATCTGCGACAAGTAACCGTCCGAAGCATCGTGCTCAGTACAGCAGGATATACAATTTAACCTTTGGAAAAAGCTGTTCAAATAGTGATACTTAGAGAAGCTTGATTGGTATATTATCTAAGAGTGCCACAAGGCCATATATATATATGAGTACAAGTGTGAATGCGTGCGTACGCATCTATGTATAGACTCTTCAGGCCGACAGTAATCTCCAGTCATACGAGGCTCACCTCCGGCCATACGAGACTCATCTCTGGCCACAGAAGACAGAGGCCTATCATGCAATAAAAGCCGTGGAGTAGTTAGCCGACCTGGTAATCGTCCAACTGTGACAGGCTTACTTTGCTTGATCACCCAAGAACCCAGACCCCCGAACTCGAAATTCATTGCCCACTGTCACCAACCCAGCTTTTCCTCTGGTAATGTTCACTCTCAAGTAAGACACGCGATGGATTGGAAGGCGAGGGGGACCACCGGTGGTGGCGGCTGAAAGGTCAATGCTGCCTGGCTGGTGGTAGCTAGGGACTTAAGAGTTTGGCGGCTAGAACGGTACTGAACCGATAAGTGCCTAAATGACAACAGGTAGCATAAGACAGCAGAGCATGCACACTTAGTGTACGTACCGCACGCAGCTCTCGAGAGTGCCTAGGGAAATTGGATTCTCATGCCAAAATTGAGTGCAAGCGAATTGAAGCCCAAAAATACCCGACAGGGCAGTAGTTAATGGGAACTTTTGACACCGAGTAGCCATTTATGGTTACCGTGTGACTGAACAGGAGGATGCTCCGAGACTAGAGCTATCAGATGGTTCGCACGTATCACAATCCGATATCGGCGTCATGAAAAACCATCCAATGCTTTTCGCTGGCAAACAGTTAATTTACAGTAACATCCCCTGGGTAAGAAAATATTACCTTCAGAGAGATGTATCCATCATGAACATCAAGACCGGTACTTATCCCATAGTGCGGTTATGATCAATGAATCGACCAAAAGCACCAACTAATATATTCAACCGCAAATATCGTGACGAACAGCTGCTTTCACTCCCCCCAATATGTTGCAGAGAAGTTGTAGAGCAAATCCTAGAAATCCTGATCACGAGTGCACAACTGGATGTAAGCAATGATTTATATGTTGATATCAACAAACTAGTCAAGATTCCCATACAATTTTGTATGGCAATAGGTACTATATGAAAATTAAGACTAACACTCAACACTGCTCGACAGCTATAATCAAAGTTAACTTGAGATTTGATATGGTAATTATTCACATGTTATTCTTACTTAGACAAATTACTCCAGCAGTTTTGACCACAAATTTCTCAGCATGATCAATTTTGGCCGCATTTCATTGTGGTTGTTTCATTGGTTATATGCGTTACAATCCATGGAGTAGGCGCCATCTAGCTCCTCCTCATCAACCCCCACCCTTCTCTTTCCATCCTGTCCCGTGGTCCACCCAAACCCATACGTCTTACCTATCGCCACTATCCTCCTATTCCTTTCCTTTGTATCCAGCATTGACAGCCCCATGAAGTCTTCCAACATTCGGGCAGCATATAAATATGCAATGACTGTGGCAATATTGTATGGTAGTCGGGGCATGCAAGCACTTCTTCTTCTGAAAAACACAAGCACGACAGCAAGTAATGCCAGCGTCAAAGCAGAAACTGAAAGCCAAGTCGCAGCTTCAAGCCCGTCCATTGTTTGGCTAGGTTCGTATGGAATTCCCGGAAGAGCTACCACCAGCGCTTCGATCAGGACCCCAACAAACCCAATGAACGTTATATAATAGTCGCCTCGGAAGAGTGCCTGGATCTCGCTGATGATGAAAATGTTGGAGGTATAGTCGATCAGTATTGTTGTTTCCGGTGATTGGTGGCGTCGAGTGAGTTTTCGGAAGACTTCGAGGTGGCGCACCTCTGACAGTACGGTCAATACCCAAGGCCGCAGAAAGCTCATGTGATTTTAACAATGTACCTTTCTCGATTGGTTCCCACAAGGAACGGATAATGATGCCGACAGTGATCATGAATAGTCTGACCCTGGGACCCTGGCCACTCATGAATTTCTCGTAGTCCACAATATGAGACCATCGGTATATCAACACCATCGTAAGTATTCCACTGAGAAATATGCCGTACAAAAACAAGACAAAGCCTTTTAAAACCAGCGGCCGGTGCACCCGCGGCCTATGCTGTATCGTATTTTGTCTTGCTAGGGGGTTGTGATCGTAAAGCAATGGTTTCCCTGCCTCCTCTGGTATCATCTCGATGCCGAGGTAGGAATGAAGGCCGGAACGAAAGTGAGAATAGTGGTAGGTACTTTCTACGAGCCGATAGACGCCATCACTATCGACAACCTCTTTGCGCAATTTTTTCCCCGAATCATTGGCCTCAATAGTCCCAAAGACATCCGGAAGAGAAGAATAGTCTGCCACTAAGCATGACAACCCGGCAATACTCCAGGGCTCGGAATATAGTAATGACTTCCTCCTCGATTGAAGATAAATCAGGAATAAAATCAATACAACGACGAGTCCAAGAACCCCTGCACATCATGCGTTGGTGCACGTCGTGGTTCCTTTTCAGGAGACTCACCTTGTAAAACCCTTGCCAAAACATTTCTCGTAGCAAGAAATGTCCTCCCGCAGTTCCCAACACCAGTAACAGCGTTACAACCATTTGGCCTCTCCACAGTCATTATCAACACAGTTGAGGCAAGAATCTGGGCCACGGTAAAGATTGGTCCAACGATCATACCGGAGATACAGACGGTCAATTGACCCCTGTAGCCAGCAATCAGTGGCACTACCGCCGCGTTGTAGAACAGATAGTTCTTGCAAAGGCTGCCAGGCCGGGGAAGACCGCGGGAACTAGAGAGCTCGTAGAAAGGTTCCATCCGTTTGAAGTCGGTATCGATGATCCGCCATAGTATCGCCAGAAGAACGGCAAGGAGCGTAGATAGGTATTGGGCAACTGTAAGTATCAATGCATAAAATCCTTCTGGGGCTAGTTGAGATGGCAACTGACCGAAAAAGAGCAGCCTTCGCTCGGAACGCGGTGTGTGTGATGCTTGGTTGGTGGGCTCGTTACGGTGCATATTTGGAGTGGGACTCGCGGTAGAATCTCCGTTGGTGGGTGTTGGCGATCCATAACCGACATGAGTTTTCGGAGGTGCGGTATATACGGCGTAACTCTTAGTTGTTGTGTATATGGTGACTCGGCTCCCGCCGGGCAAGTCTATGCCGCCGCTTACCGTGACAGTTACTGGGAGTTCGGTAATGAAGTCGCGGTCATTCGGGCTCCTAGTAGGTGTTAAGATTTCAGTAACGGGGGTTAAGGTGATAGCACTGCCATTCGTGGTTAAGATAACAGCGCCATCTCTGGTAGCTATCTGGTTTCCGGTTTCCGAACCACTGCCTTGCAAGCCCGGAGCAGCGGTTGAAGTAACTCCCCCGTGAGAATCTGTGGAACCGCTGTTCGTGGTAGGTGGTGGGATTCCGGTTTCCGGGCCAGTGCCATACATGAACAGACGAACGTCCCCAGCATCCAGGCCTTTCAGGGCAAGTGATGGAACTCTGGTTTCTGGGCTTCTGCCCTGAAGGCCTGGAGCAACGGTTGCAGTAGTTCCCTTGTTAGTATCTGTAGTACCGTCGTTCGTGGTAGGTGATGGTATTCCGTCGCCAAGCAGGCTTCCGGTGCCAGTGCCAGTCTGAGTGATGTCGCCAGTGGTTGTCGGATTGAGGTTGGTAGTAAGAGGTTGATCCTGTCGTCGAATTTTGTGTTTGGTGACTCCTCCAATCGTGTCAGAAAACTTCCGATGAAAAACTCCATCTGCAGCCCCACGCTTTAAAACGATGCCCTGAAGTCCTCTATCCTGGATGCGTCCCCGCCCTAGGTGTATCATAACCTCTAGACCTACAATAAAGCCTAAACAAAGAAGCACAAATCCGAGCAACGTGAATGGTCGCAGAGTAGTGGGTACATAAGTTTTTTTTTTGGGAGCCATAGTTTGTGGAGTAGGGTTAGAGTCGTTTGCGAAGGTGCATCTAATGGGTTCTCTGTCTATATAGTAGATTTGGGCAAATTCATGCTGCTCGTGTGTGGTACGCGGCTGAGCTGTATAAACGGAAGCTTAAGCGCCAAGGAATGATGCCAAGTCCTCCAAATCTGGACTCTTAAATCGTGGTATCGTGCGATTGTGGTGTGGTGCCCATTTTTTCCTTTCCTGTCTACTAGGGAGCTCTGGCTTTAACCTCAACTTTCATAGCACATGGGTTGTCCAACATAGTGCAAGGCCAAACGAAATATTTCCTTAGATCCCAACGATATTTTCGGAAGCTATGAACGGAGGAGGCGGCAGATTGTGGAGAGTAATAGACACTCTATCTCATTTCTTCGAGTGATTTAGACCTTATCTAGAGCGCAATATCTCTACACGGCCTCAGGCCGTAGGACATGCAGATCATGCTGCCGCATTACCAGCATTTTCCGAATTTTTGTATTAATAGTAATACAAAATTATTAAGTTCTGATTTAAAAGCTTTACAAAAATAGAAAAGCTCCTGAAAAACATTTTGATAATAACTTAATTTTAGCTACTTGCGAGGGGGAGGAAAATTTTATTTTCCAGCCACCACAGGTGGCGGGCGAAACATTCTGATGGTAAAAGTAAATAGATAGGTCCTTTGTTCAT
>Ga0307512_10000973_pt1 | contig 42145 bp, 41 predicted proteins | sample 14_EM_MG_FD_200267 | JGI IMG/M metagenome (GOLD analysis project Ga0307512, IMG submission 200267) | Populus trichocarpa ectomycorrhiza microbial communities from riparian zone in the Pacific Northwest, United States - 14_EM | ecosystem: Host-associated > Plants > Roots > Unclassified | place...
TGTAATGGCACTCAAGATAAGGTTCTCGCCAATGGCACGGACGTGTCCAGGGCCGGGTAACCGCAACCTTATATAGACGACTCGCGATCTCTCTGAGATCGCCAGCGATAATCTTACCTATCAACTACTTTATTTTATTACCACATCCACGTGTGCAACCGTATCTTTCCATATACTCACGTACGCGGCCATATACGGATACGGCCTTGCACAAGCGCCTTCACACGCGTCACTGAGCAAGCAGTCGAACAAGTCTTGTTTTCTCAGTCGGTCTAGAAAGCACTGGGACCAGACAAGCTGTCTTTTGGCGCAATATGGCTGCTCTGGAAGTGGGACAAAGAGAGGGTCGTGAGGCTGACGAGGGCGGCAATTCGCATGGGGAGACAACCAGTGGTGTGGAAGGGGGCTAGCGGCGTGGTGATCCGCAAGCCTGACAAAGACGACTATACAAAGCTGAAGGCCTACCGCTCGATATCGCTGCTTAGCTGCATGGGACAAGTGGTCGAGATAGTAGCCGCGGAGCTGCTGTCAGAGGAGGCCGAAATCAGGGGGCTACTCTGCGACGGACAGTTCGTGAGCCGGAAAGGACGGTCAGCCATCGATGCAGCGGCCATCATGGTCGACAGAGTTCACGCAGTGTGGACAAACGGCCACATAACAGGCGTGCATATCATGGACATTGAGGCAGCCTTCCCGAGCGTGCCAAAAGGTAGGCTAGTCCAGTTGATGAAGGTCAGGCAAATGGACGGAGACCTCGTACGATAGACTGAGAGCTGCCTATCAGAGAGAACGGTGCAGCTGATAATCGAGGGCAACGCCCTGGAAAGACACCCAGTGGGGGCACGAGTCCCGCAGGGCTCACCTCTGTCACCGACACTCTTTGCGATCTACACCTCACGACTAATCAAGTGGGAGGAAGAGTATGTATCAGATGCTGAAGGGCTATCCTTTGTAGACGACCACGGCTGGGTGGCGACCGGAAACGATGTCAACCATGTCGTCTCGATACTCGAAAGATGCGCACCAAAGAGCATCGAGTAGGCATGCATACGAGGGCTATAGTTCGACCCAGCAATGACGGAGGCGGCGCTGTTGACGCGCAGACGGGGCCACAGGAAACACCTCCGGCCAAAATTGACAGCAAAGATAAGAGTCGGAAACGGGTCCATACAATTCAACGCACAGGCGACACGCTGGCTGGGCGTCTGGATGTACGCGCATCTGACGTTTAAGGAGCACTATAACCGATGCATGAAGAAAGCCAGGGCGGCATAGGCCAGACTCCGATCGCTTACCGAGATATAAGGTGTTGTCCCCGGGAGTGTATGGGCCGTCCCAGTGTTGTGCGCCCATGCAGTCGCACTATATGGGAGCGAGCTCTGGTGGGACCCCAGGCAAGTAGGCAGGCGGGACGACCTCCAACTCCTCCTCAATCGACAAGCCAGGTCAATCCTGGGCGCGCTCCCCACGACCCCGCGAGGCGCAGTATTTGGAGAGTCAGGGCTTACACCGGCGCCTGTGACCTTACACTCCAGACAACAGCGATTCGCTGCGAGTCTAGAGAACTCATGCAGCCGCAAGCTAAAGGAGCTACACCGCTACCCCACCTCCGGGGCGCCCATATGCAGGGTAGTCAGGAAAGAGCATGAGCATGGCCGGACAATCGAAGGCATGAGCTGGCTGGCCCCGGGCGAAGAACCAGCAGTCATGACCACCATACTGGACAACAGCGCTGCAGCCAAAAGCGCCACGCAGCGCTGGGCCAGCGAGGAAGAAGCCAAAATCAGAGCGGGGGTCAGGATTTGGTGGACAGATGGATCGCGCTCAGACGATGGCCGAGTGGGAGCCGCAGCGCTGTGTAAACACGGAAATGAATGGAGGCCTTGCCGCAGCTTTCTGGGCAACGGACGTATGGAAGTCTTCGACGCCGAACTGTGGGCGATCGGGCTTGCGCTTGATGTGGAGATCGCGAGAAGAGAAACACTACAGGTGCATGGTGTGAAGACGGTGGCAGTCTTCAGCGACTCACAGGCCGCAATTCGACGAGCGGCAAACCTCGAGCCGGGCCCAGGGCAGCGACTGGGGAGGCGGATCAAAAGAAGGGCGCGTAGTCTCCTCGCCCACGGCATCGCAACCGAGATCCACTGGGTCCCGGGACACTCCGGCATCACCGGAAACGAAGAAGCAGACCGCCAGGCCAACTTGGTCCGAAACGCGAGCGGAAGCACAGTGATAGAGCAGCCATACACCTCGGCCTTGAACAGGGCCAGACGAATCTCCGAGGGAAGGTCGGCAGTGAAGGCGGAGTGGGAGGCTGACAAGTGCAGCAAGTCCTTCAGCGACAGACTCAAGGGCAAGGCGGGGACCAAGAGACCTATCCCGATGACAAGGGTGAAACCGCTGGCTGCCATGTTCTACCGACTGAAGTCCGGGCATGCGCCCACTGGCGTCTTCCTAAAGCAGTTCGGCCACCGAGACGACGACAATTGCTGGTGGTGTGGAGGGACTGTGGCCCAGACACGGGAACACCTCATCCGCCACTGCAGCAGATGTCAAGCCCAGCCGAAGACTCTCTGGAAAACAGTGGGACACACAACAGGCTGGAAAGCGGCCAGATGCCGGCAAGTGCAGATGTCTGAGCGCTTCACCATAGAGGCGTGCGACCAGGCAGTGATGGACTGTCTGGCGGCCACGGAGGTCGGGAAATTTCCACCCACATGAATGAGCGGTACGGACCGGGCTGAGGTCTTGGAGGCTCGGGGCCTGCGCTGGCGGCAACGGGATTATACCATTCTTTCTTTCTTTCTTTCTTTCTCTCCTGTCTTTTTTGTCTTTCTCTTACGTTTCATTTGTCAGCGGGGACGGAGGGTAGTGGGGGGGGAGCTCCGCCATCTAACCGGCTCGCCCGGAGGCTGAGGGCAAAGCTGGGTCCTGTCATACTCTAATTAGAGTCAATACAGTATGAATAAACAAACAACAACAACAGGTACAACTAGTGAGATATTCCTAACCGCCGAGTACAAGCAGGGAAACAAGAGGGGAAGAAGCGAAGAAGTTATGGCAAGATACGAGAAGAGTGTACTAGGGAAACTGGCAACCACATAGACACTGGAAAGAGAAGGTTTCAGCACCAAGCACCCCTCCAGGTATATACAGAGTTTCCCCCTCCTACGTTCCTAAGGAAAGACAGCCACTGCACGGTACCGTCCATCTCCTTCTGCACACCGATGACTGCGCCCAATAACGCCATCTCAACCAATTTTGCCATCTCAACGAAAATCGCCATCTCAAAAATAACTGAAGACCGAGATCCCGTTTATATCAATCAACGACATTGCAGCAGCACTCAATGATGGCATCGATTTTGATGTGTCCTTAACCACTACCACCGCCGCTACAAGCCTCAACTACATCACCGCCGCTACGAACCTCAACTCCACCACCGCAGCCACCACCGCCGCAGCCACCCCCTCCTCAGCCACCACAACCGCAGCCACCATCACCGCAGACACCACCACTGCCGTTACTACGTATACCCCCTCCTCGGATATATCTACTATCGCTACCGAACCCTCTCTAGTAACACTTTCGTCGGAGACACTATGACATCTCAGGAGTAAATTCTTCTCTAACAGACCTGTCGGATCGCTGCAAGAAGCCTTAGAGATCGCCGCCTGGGAACTCGCCCGCAAAAGCCAAGCGAATTTCATGCACATGATCAATGATCTCTTTGGCGACATTACCGATGCTGCCAACGCTCAGGTCGCTTGGCAGTTTCACTTCACGTAAAGTAACATTGACTTGAAGCAGTTGAAATACAAGAATTACAATGACTTCCTTAAAGCTCCCGACAGCTCTTGCAGGGTAAGGGAGATGAGAAAACATCATCACTCTGCCAAGCAGAGGAAGACCCGGCAACAAAGAAGCTGGGAGAGCTCTGGCAATACTATCCCCAACTCCAGGTAATCCTAAGAGACTCCAGGGGAAGTGACAAGTGGATGCGATTAACCACGATCCCCAACCAAACAACAAGGGATCTTGTGTTAGCGAAACGATGCCTCAATTGTGCATACGTCAACCGTCTCACCAAGCTAAATAGGAAGTCGAAAACGAACAAGTGCTATACTTCAGGCAACTTCCAAGAAGCTAAAATGTTGTGCGATCATGGCTGCCCTCAGCTGGAAATAGGAATCGACTACAAAGCTATGGGCCTGAAATGGTACCGGGGGTTAGTATTGCCTCTTTGTTATTACCCTAAAATGGATGACCACAATCACGCCAATCGACTCCGTACCATCTCACCATCAGTACCACCTGCCGACTGTGGGATACCCGTACCACCTGCATCCCCCGATAAGTGCAAGATGCTTCCACCGGCAACACCAGCAACCAAGGGAAAGGAAAACGAAAACGATGGGAGCAATGTTGGAGGGCTTTTGACGGACCTGGCCGAGGATGGATCTGAGGATGGAACCAGAACTCCCGTCCAGGAAGATGCCGGTACGACTCCGCCAGCGCCCACCGAGAAAGATGTTGCAGGAAGCCCAAAGGTTCAGTGCATGGTCATGACTATCTCATTAGACTTCATACCATGACTGTCCATTTTAGACTTCACCCGATGCTCGCCCTCATGCTCATCATACTTAAGACACACGTTTGTCTGTCCCTCCTGTACCTACAATCAACTCACTCATTCACATCAACAGGTTCTGAGCCCGGCGGTCGCTACTGACTAAAAATCACATTGTTTTTTTTCTTTCTCTAATTTCCACGACCTTCCAAAAACCTCGTCGATATCAAAGACCTCCGAAACCTCCGAAACACCACCCTCCCGCACAATGCCTACCGAGATCATCAAGAACCATTACGGCTACATCCCTCAGCTGACCGAGAACAACTACCCCATATGGAAAGAGAAAGTGCACCGAGTACTCATGGGAGCAGATGCTTACTATATTGTTACTAGAGAAGAGGCTGCACTAGAAGGCAAAACCGCAAACAGCCGTACCAGGCAGCACAACTGGCGTACACAACGAAACGATGCACCAGCCATCATCTACATGGAATACTCCAACGAGATCCTCCCACACGGCAGAAACACCTCCGTGAACTGACTAATTCGTCCGCGGGGTCAGTAAAATATTAAAAAATACTCTGCTCTACACCCATGTATGTGCATGCACTGGCATGTACGTACACTCAGCTGGCTTTATTGAGCTGAATTTAATCCGCACAGCCGCGTACGTTCAGGGCAACGCGATTGAGTACAGTCATCAACCGCATTCGTTCAACTCAGCGCAATTGGGTGAATTCATCAATCGTATACGTTCAGCGCAGCGCAATTGAGTACATTCTTCACAGCGCAACTGAGAACACTCACATACACTTCGAGAAGATGGATCGTCTTGGCAAAACCGAAACAGCCCAATACGTTGACAACAACGATAGCAATTAACAAACGGAAGGCGGCAATACATTCTGCACATTGAATTGACCCCGGAGCGAGAGTCCCAGCACCGGCGAGACCACAGGAGGAGGGCGCGCACGAGGATCCACGCTACTGAGTGGTTGTCAAGCGAAGTCTTCCCAAAAACACGACTGACCCGACGGGTCGACAAACGAGCAAGCGACGACGAGGACGACCCTGGAAGAGATGTGCTTCACAGAAGCGATGACCGAAATCAGAGGGAGCGAGAGGAGCGGCCTGGACACGGGAGGAGCGGCGGACGCGAGGAGCGACGTGCCTATGGATATGGCGATGGAGATGGTGACTGTATCACTACCGACGTCAGAAGTAGAGGTGCAAAGATCACAAGGATTGTCAATGTTTACGATCGAAGAGACGCGCGGTCGGGAGAGGGACCAGCGCGAAAGTTGGACTGGCAGAGAGTCATTCGGCAGGGCGGCACTGTCCTCGCAGGAGACTTCGACGCCCACAGTAAACGATGGGGCCCAAGATGCCATGTGCAGCGAGATGGTACCTTCTGGGAAGGCGTGATTGACGAGAACGGACTGGAGATTGGGAATGACGGCAGGCCCACCCACCATTGCACAAGAGAGGACCAGGAAGGCTAGTTGGTCATCGACCTGACGTTGGCAAATCGACCAATTGTAAGGTGGACCATACTGGCCGATGATCACACCACTGGATCCAACCATGACGTCATAGAATGGGAGGAGGGAGTAGACAGGCAGGAGGAGGAGGATCATGAGAGGGTAGTAGGGTGGAATTTAGCGGCAATGAGGGAGGAAGACGCGGAAGCAGCGGAGAAGCTATGGATGGAACTGGCAAAGGAGAGACCTCAACTAGATGCAGTGTGCACAGAGGACAGGGTGGAGCAGGAGGCCGCATGGTGTCAGGAAGAAATGAGCAGCGTTCCCGACTCCACGGCAAAGAAACTCAGGATCTGTGCCAGGGAAAAGAGGTGGTGGAATGCCGACATCAAATAAAGTAGAAGGACGGTCGGGAGAGGGAGGAGCAGAAGACGGCAGTCGGCGGAGGCTGACCGGGCGACGGCAGAGCTTCAGAAGTCGATCCGCCAGTCCAAGAGAAGAATGTGGGGCGAATACCTGCAGAACGTTACTGGAGCCGAGGTGTGGAGAGCGGCGCGATACGCGAATCCTCGGGCGGGCACGACCGTGGAGGCCTTAACAGACAGAGATGGCAAGCAAGTAAACACATCATTGGAGAAAGAGGATATGCTGAGGCATGAATCCTTTCCCCCGAACGCCTGCAACCAGCACTACGAACTACCTACAGCGGGAAGCCCGCACAAATGCGCCCCTGAGCAAGCAGTCGAAGGAGCCTTGTTTTCTCAGTCGCTCAAGGAAGCACCGAGACCAGACAAGCTGTCATTTGGCACTATACGGCTGCTCTGGAAGTGGGACAAAGAGAGGATCGTGAGGCTGACGAGGGCGGCAATTCCCAAGAGGAGACACCCAGCGGTGTGGAAGCGGGCTGGTCACCTGGATATTCCCAAGCCTGGCAAAAACCACTATACAAAGCTCAGAGCCTACCCCTCGATATTGCTGCTAATCTGCGTGGGAAAAGTGGTCGAGAAAGTATCCGCGGAACTGCCGTCACAGGAGGCTGAAAGAAGGGGGCTACTGAGCGATGGGCAATTCTGGAGCAGGGAAGGACTGTCAGCCATTGATGCAGCTGCCATCATGGTCGACAGAGCTCACGCAGCGTGGACAAACGGGAACATAACAGGTGTGCTCCTCATGGACATTATGGCTGCCTTCCCGAGCGTGGCAAAAGAAAGGCTAGTCAACTTGAGCAAGGTCAGGAAAATGGATGGAGACCTGGTACAATGGACAGAGAGCTTCCTATCAGAGAGAACGGTGGAGATGATAATCGAGGGCAACTCCATGGAAAGACACCCAGTGGAGGCAGTGGTCCGGCAGGCCTCACCTGTGTCACTGATCCTCTTTGCGATCCACACCTCAGGACTAATCAACTGGGTCAAGAGTATGTATCAGAGGCCAAGGGGCTATCCTTTCTAGAGGACCTCGGCTGGGTGGCGACCGGAAACGATGTCAACCATGTTGTGTGGATACTCGAGAGATGCGCAGCTAAGAGCATCGAGTGGGCATGCAGACGACGGCTACAGTTCGACACTGCCAAGACGGAAGCGGCGCTGTTCACGCGAAGACTGGGCCACAGGAAAAACATCCTGTACAAAATGACCGCAAAGATAACAGTCAGAAACGTGTCAATACTATACAACGCGCAAGCGACTCGCTGGCTGGGCGTCTGGATGAACGCGTATCTGACGTTTAAGGAGCACCATAACCGATGCATGAAGAAAGCCAGGGCAGCAGAGGACAGACTCTGATCGCTTACCAAGACATACGGTGTTGTCCCTGAGAGCGTATGGGCCTCCCATGTGGCGTGCATCCAAGCGGTCGCACTCTATGGGAGCGAGCTCTGGTGAGACCCCAAGGAAGTTGGCAGGCGGGACGACCTCCAACTCCTCCTCAATGGACATGCCAGGTCCATCCAGGGCACGCTGCCAACGACCCCGCGAGGCGCACTAATGAGGGAGTCAGGGCTTACTCCAGCGCAGGTGACCTTAGACTCCAGACAACAGCGATTCCCAGCGAGACTAGAAAACGCATGCAGCAGCAAGCTAAAGGAGCCACACAACAACCCCTCCTCCGAGGTGCCGATATGCAGAGTAGTAGTAAAGAGCATGAGCGTGGCCGGACAATCGAAGGCATGAGCTGTCCGGCCCTGGGCGAAGAACCGGCGGTCAGGACAACCATAATGGACGACACAGCTGCAGCCAAACGTGCCGCGCAGCTCTGGGCACGGGAGAAAGAAGCCAAATTCGGAACGGGCGGCTGGATGTGGTCGACAGATGGATCGCGCTCAGACGATGGCCGGGTGGGAGCCGCAGCGGTCTGTAAACACAGAAATGAATGGAAGTCTCGCCGCAGCTTTCTGGTCACCGGACGTATGGAAGTCTTCAATGCCGAACTGTGGGTGATCGGGTCTGCGCTTGATGTGGCGATCGAGAAGAGAGAAACATTGCAGGTGCATGGAGTCAAGACATTCGCAGTCTTCAGCGACTCACAGGCCACAATTCGACGAGCGGCACACCTGGAGCCGGGCCCAGGGCAGCAATTGGCAAGGCGGATCAGCATGAGGGCATGGAGTCTCCTGGCCCACGGCATCGCAACCGAGATCCACTGGGTCCCTTGACACTCCGGCCTCCCTGGAAACGAAGAAGTCGATCGCCAGGCCAAATTGGCCCGAGACGCGAGCGGAAGCACAGTGATAGAGCGGCCATACACATCGGCCTGGAACAGGGCCAGACGAATCGCTGGGGGAAGGTCGGCAGTGACGGCGGAGTCGGAGGCTGACAAGTGCAGCAAGCACTTCAGCTACAGATTCAAGGGCAAGGCGGAGACCAAGATACCTATCCCGATGACAAGCGTGGAACCGCTGGCTGTTAGGTTCAACCGACCAAGGTCCGGACATGCGCCCACTGGGGTCTACCTTCAGTGGTTCGGCCACCGAGACGACAACATATGCTCGAGGTGTGGAGTGACTGTTGCCCAGACGCGGGAGCACCTTTCGCGCCACTGCAGCAGATTGAATGACCAGCAGAAGTCTCTTTGGAACACGGTGGGACAGACAACAGGCTGGAACGCGGGCAGATGCCGGCACGTGCAGATCTCTGAGCTTTTCCCCATAGAGGAGTGCTACCAGGCGGTGATGGACTTTCTGGCGGCCACCGAAGTCAGGAAATTTCAGCCCGAATAAATGAGCGGAATGGAGCGGGCTGAGGGCTTGGAGGCTCAGGGGCGGCGCTGGCGGCAACGGGATTATACTATTCTTTGTTTCTTTCTTTATTTCTTGTCCTTTTTGTCTTTCTCTTACCTTTCATTTGTCAGCGGGGACGAATGGTAGCGGGGGGGGAGCTCTGCCATCGAGCCGGCTCGCCCGGAGGCGGAGGGGATATCAGGGTCATGTCATACTCCAATCAGACTCAATTGAGTATGATTAAACAACACCGAGTTGGTGACAGCGATGACATCCATTGCCGCGGACACTGCAGGCGATGACACATTCGAGCGGAAAAGAAAGGAAGGAGAATGGAATGCGGAGATGGAGGCGTGAGGTCCCGGCGACCGCCTGGGCCCACGCGGACTTGACGAGCTGCATGGAGCAAGTGGCGCAGCAGCAAGCCCGCGAACTAGAACAGCTACACCGAACCGTCGCAACGATGGCAACGATGCTGCAGACGCACACTGCGCTGCAGGAGGCGCGGTGGCGCGTGATGAAATCGTGGTTGGAGGAAAAAGAGACAACGCGGGAAGCGTACCACCAGGATTACCCACTGTGGGGCGAGGGCATCACAGACATGGTTGCAAGAGTGGTGGCAGCTAGAGAACGGGACCAGAAAGAAGTGGTCGGCCTGGATGCCTCGATACACGCAGACCTGACCGAGACAGGCGGACCAGAGAAGCCGGAGGAGCGCCAATAGCTGTAGCCTGGAAGGCAGCTCAAGTCAGTGCCAATGCCAAAACCAAAACCAAACCCAACCGCACAGCCGAAGCCAGCACCAACACCGACACCAGCGCCGACACCGACGCCGAGGACCACTTTGGCGCCGAAAGGGACGATGTCGGCTGCGCCGACACCGACCAGACAATGGGAGACGGTCCCACCACGATACCAACCGATTCCGGCTTGGCCAATCCCAGCCCCGACGACAGGCTCGAGCATGGCAAACAGACGCTCAATTGTAAATAGAGATGACAGTGTGCCACTCCCCAATATGATGGACCAGGAAATTGCGTCAGCGATCAACAGAGAGCTGTTCCACCAGCAGACCCCGGCCAAAAATGAGATAATGAACGCAAGGAGGACTGCGAACGGCCCAAGCACGGCCATCACGCAGCAGAATGCGACGGCGGAGATGGCTATGCGGTACCGCAAGGTCATCATCACGGCTGCGAGGACTGTCGACAGTGGACTCGTGGATGCCGAAGAAAACGAGACTTGGGAAAGGCTAAACATCCAGGCAGTACCCCTTGTACGGTACATGGGGAAAGGCACAGAAGGCCTCCAGAAGATGCGAGGGGAAATGGAACCGGAGAACGAGGACATAGCGATCCCCACCCAGTTACGATGGCGGGCGAACCCCCGGACCATCAGAGAGAGGAGGCAGAACAGACAAATCGCCGCATCATCAGTAGTCTTCATTGTGAACAGAAACAAGGTGGCACAGACCTCAATCAAGATAGGCATCAAAGCGGCGGGAGTGTGGTACCGAGACCAGGCCATCACGAACACGGGCCCTGACAGTAGGTGTGAGCTCTGCTGTTGATGGGGCCACATAGAGAATAAGTGCGGCATCAAGCCCAACTGTGGCTACTGCTCAGGCAATCACCGGACAAGCGACCACAAGTGCCATGTAGTGAGGTGTACAGCAAGGCAGGGATCACTCTGCGGCCACACGGTGGAGAAGTGCCCCAATTGCAGAGGAAATCATATTGCATTCAATAGCAGATGCGCGAAGAAGACCGAAGCCGCCAGAGCAGTGCGGCAGAGCAGAAAAACCGGATCAGCTAGACAGGCTCCCATGAACGAAGCTATGCACATGGCAACGGGGACGAAAAGAGTGGTGCTTGGTCACAGACCTACGGGAGGAGGGGCAGCAGATCGCGGAATGGAGGAGAAGGCTGATGCGGAGGAAGACGAGGCAACGGGGAAGGCGAGAGATGTCATGATGACTGAGGCCGAAATCGCGACTACTACCGCGACTGAAACTGATGCGGGAGCCCTGGCTACAAATGATCAGAGTGATCCAGCACAATTGCGCAAGGTCGTACGAGTGGACCATTGCGGCACTGGAGACGTGAGTCGAACCAAGTCCGGACCTATTGTGCTTGCAACAGCCACTGAGAGAAAGAGGAGGTAATGGGATCAGCCATTCGGCATACAAAATAAGAAAAAGAGAAAGAGTTTGGATGGCGATACGGAGAGGGAGCGGCCTGGTGGTAGATGAGCGGACAGATTTGAGTAGAGGTGCTAATGACGATGTCTTCCCTACGGTCGTCAGGAGGAGACGGGAGACGATAACGAGGATCGTCAATGATCACGATCAAAAAGACACGCAATCTGTAGAGAGACTGGCTCGGAAGTTGAACTGGTAGAGAGTCATTCGGCATGGTGGCACTGTCCTCGCTGTAGACTTCAATGCCCATAGCACACAATGGGACCCAAGATGCCAAGTGCAGCGGGATGCTACGTTCTGGGAAGACGTGATTGAAGGACATGTACTGGAGATTGGAAATGATGGGAGAGCCACCCACCACTGGACTAGAGAAGGTCATGAGGGCGTGTCGGTCATCTACCTGACACTGGCGAATCGACCAATAACAAAGTGGTCCATACTGGCCGACGACCAGACCAAGGGATCCGACCACGAGGTCATAGAATGGGCCGTGGAAGCAGACCGACACGAGGAGGTGCACCACGACACGGTAGTAGTGTGGAAATCAGCTGCAATGAAGGAGGGGGACGCAAACGCGGCAGAGAAGCTATGCCGAGAACTAGCGAAAGAGAGGGCTCACTTGGATGCAGAGTGCACGGCAGACGAGATAGAGCGAGAGGCCGCATGGTGTCAGGAGGCAATGGGCAGCGTTCTTGATGCCATGGCAAAGGAAATCAGGATCTGCGCCAGATCGAAGAGGTGGTGGAACGTCGACATCAAGACAAGAAGGCAGGTGGTCGGGAGAGAGAAAAGGGAGAGACGGAACTCGGAAGTGGCCGGCAGGGCGAAGGCTGAACTCCGGAAGTTGATCTGACAGTCCAAAAGACAAATACGGAGGGGGAACTTGGAAAACCTGAGGAGGGCCGATGTATGGAGAGCGGCACGATACGCGAACCCCCGGGCGGGCACAACTATGGACACCTTACCAGACAGAGAAGGCAAGCAAGCAAACACATCACTAGAGCAGGAGGGGATGCTAAGGCGCGAGTCATTTTCTGAGAATGTCGACGACCAGTACAAAGAGCTACCTCCCGCGGGAGGTGCCCACACGTGCGTCACTGATCAAGCAGTTGAATGAGACCTGTTTTCTCAATTGGCCAAAAAAGCACCGGGGCCAGACAAGCTGCCCTTTGGTGTCATACAGCTGCTCTGGAGGTAGGGCAAAGAGAGGATCGTGAGGCTGACAAAGGCGGACATTTGCACGGGGAGACATGCAGTGGTATGGAAGTGGGTTCGCGGTATGGTGATTCCCAAGCGGAGCAAAGATGACTACACGCAGCTGAAGGCCTATCGGTCCATATTGCTGTTGAGCTGAATAGGGAAAGGGTTCGAAAAAGTAGTCGCTGAGCTGCTGTCAGAAGAAGCCGAGAGAAGATAACTACTGAGCGATGGACAATTCGGAAGAAGAAAAGGACGGTCAGCCATCAATGCAGCGGCCATCATGGTTGACAGAGCTCGGGCAGCCTGGAAGAATGGCCACACAACAAGCGTGCTTCTCATGGAGATTAAAGCAGCCTTCCCAAGCGTGGCGAAAGGAAGACTAGTAAACTTAATAAAGGTCAGGCAAATGGACGGAGACCTTATACGATGGATAGAGAGCTTCCTCCCGTTGAGAACGGTGGAAATGATAATCGAGGGCAACGCCATGGATAGACACGCAGTGGAAGCGGGGGTCCTGCAGAGCTCACCAGTGTCCGCACTCCGCTTCGCAATCTACACCTCAGGACTGAACAAATGGGTCGAAGATTACGTATCTGAAGCCAAAGGGCTATCCAGTTTAAACGACTTCGGCAGGGTGGCGACCGGCAGCGATTTAAACCACATCGTCACAATGCTTGAGAGACGCGCACCAAATAGCATCGAGTGGGCGAATAGAAGAGGGCTGCAGCTCGACACCGCAAAGATGGAGGTGGCGCTATTCACGCGCAGACAGGTTGATAGGAAACACCTCCGGCCAAAACTCACAGCAAAGATAAGAGTCGGGAACAGGATCATACGATTCAACACACAGGTGACATGCTGGCTAGGCGACTGGATGGAGGCACACTTAACGTTTAACGAGATGCACATCCGGTGCATGGAGATGTGCAATTCAGCAGAAGCTAGACTCCGAACCCTTACCAAGACATACGGCCTTGTTCCGGAGAGCATAAGGGCCATCCAGATGGTGTGCGTAACAGCCGTCGCACTATATGGGACCGAGCTCTGGTGGGACCCCAGAGAAGTAGGCAGGCAAGAAGACCTTCAACTCCTGCTCAATCGACAAGCCAAGTCCATTATAGGCGCGCTGCCGACGACCGAACAGGGCGCACTAATGAGAGAGTCAGGGCTCCCACTGGCGGTGGTGATCTTAGACGCCAGACAGCAGCGATTCACAGCAAGACTAGCAAACACATGCAGTAGCAAGCTGAGGGAGCTACACCGCAACCCCACCTCTGGTGCACCGATAAGTAAAGTAATCAGGGAGGAGCATGAGCATCGCAGGACAACCGAAGGTACCAATTGGCCGCCCCCGGGTGAAGAATCAGTGGTCAGGACCACCATACTGGACGACACCACCACAGCCCAGAGCGCCGCGCAATGCTGGGCAAGAGAGATGGAAGCCAAAGTCGGAGCAGGGGTCTGGATGTGGTGCAGAGAATGATCGCCCTCAGATGATGGCCGAGTAGGAGCCGCAGCAGTTTGTAAACACGGAAATGACTCGATGTCTCGCCGCAGCTTTCTGTGCACTGGACGTGCGGAGGTATTCGACGCCAAACAGTGGGCGATCGGACTTGCGCTTGACGTGGCGATTGAGAATAGAGAAAACTTGCAGGAGCATGGAGTGAAGACGGTGGCAGTCTTGAGCGACTCACAGGCCGCGATCTGACAAACAGCCAACCTAGAGCGGGGCCCAGGGCAGCGGCTGGTAAGGCAGATCAACAGAAGAGCGTGGAATCTCCTCTCTCACGGCATCGCAACCGAGATCCACTGCGTCCCTGCACACTGCGGCATCCCCAGCAACAAACAGCCAGAATGTCAGGCGAATTCATCCCGAGAGGCGAGCGGAAGCATAGTGATAGAGCGGCCGTACACCTCCGCCTCGAATAGGGCTCGAAGAATCTCGGAAGGAAGATCATCAGCCATGGCGAAGTGCGAGGCCGACAGGTGCAGCACGCACTTCAGGTAGAGACTCAAAAGCAAGGTGGCGACCAAGAGACCTATCCCGAGTACAAGCGTGAAGTCGCCGGCAGCTATGTTCTACCGACTGAAGTGCCGGCAGGCGCCCAGTGGAGTTTACCTGAAACGATTCGGCCACGGAGATGACGACAAGTGCTGGTGGTGTGGAGGGACAGTGTCCCAGACACGGGAGCATCTCTTCCGCCACTGCAGCTGGTGGATGGATCACCAGAACGAAGTGTTGAAGGGGGTGGGGAAGGCGACGGGCTGGAAAGGGGGCACATGCCGACATGTGCAGATCCCTGAGCTGTTTTCCATAGACGAGTGCGACCAAGCGGTGATGGACTTTCTGGCAGCCACTGATGTCGGGAAGTTCCCGCCCAAAGTGAAGTAGCGTTAGGGACCGGGCTCATGGCTCGGGAGGGGCGGGGGCGGTAACGGGGTTAGATGTAATGGCACGGCAGCACGTGACGTGTCCAGGGCAGGGTAATACCTGCTTTACATAGTGGGCTTGCCACGAGCATTAGATCTCCAGCGATAATCTTACCTTTATACTACTCTACAATATCGACATCCACGTTTCCAACCGTATCTACTGACATACCTTCCTACGAGGCCACACACGGGCGTATGCCTTTACACTATTATCGCTCTTACAATTTCAGATACATTTCGCATACTGGATTTCATGAATTACCCCTTTCCGACGCGTCACGACACGCAATCTACACGCAAGATGTCATACAGATTCGAAATCACTGTTTGCACCAGCGAAATGTCATGATATGTCAATTGAATTGAGGTTAGCGGTAACAGAGACGATCTTGTGTGGATTCCAGAAGCCAATTGGCCAGAGACGCGTTGCGACAGCTTCGCTGAAATTGTCCGGAATCGACAGCGCCAGATTGCAGATACAAAAGAGGCAGGTATTGTCCACCAACTTGAGGTTAACAGTAGCAGAGACAATTCCGATTTGATTCCAGAGGCCAATCGGCCAGAGACACGTCGCGACACGTCAGAACGAGAAATCGTCTTGATTTGACAGCGCCAGATTGCAGAAGCAAAGATGCTTGATAAGTACACCCAATTGATGTTAACGATTGCAGAGACAATCCGAGTTGATTACAGAGGCCAATGAGCAAGGAGACGCGACTGCGACTAAGTCAGTCAAAGTCAATTGCAACAAATTCATACGAGAACTTGAAGGCTATCAATCACGGGATCAATGAGATCTGATGAGTTACCTTCGAATTGAGTCAATTGACGATTACAGGGACGATTCCATAGCCCATACGCCACTGAGAGTCGAGTCACCGGCAATCCCCAAGCCAATTCTACTTCAGTTCACCTTGATGACAGCTAATTGTCGATAAACGGGCACATACCCCGAACGAAGTACACCTACGAAAGATCAGGGCAGATTTACGAAATATGCGCGATTCACGTCAATCCACATCGCCGACGACAGTTGCAATCGCAATTACTTTCTACACGACTCGATGGAGTCATCTAGGTTAAGGATGATGCAAGGAGTTCAAGCAGCGGCTACGCAATGATACAACTATGATTACCAAATGATTACCGATGAGATTACCGGTATCATTGGGCTATCAATGGCGGTAGTGTTCGAGATACTGGAGCGGCAATCGCCAATCGTGTGGCAGCTCCGTAAGTGAAGTATAATACCCCGGAATATTCTAAAGTGGCTAGCAGATACAATTCGCAATTACCATCGTCAATTATCACAGTTAGCACCTGATTGGACAACCAAATCGGATCGTTGTGAGAGAGGGCCATCTGCGGCAACTCTATTCAATTTCGTCAGCCAAGTCAACGAAAGCTGATCAATCGCCAATGAGCGAATACGGCTGTGCCCATACGATGGCATACGAAGAGGGTTTTCAGGATTTGCAATGGAGATGATTTGATTTGTAGCCGGGATTCTCAGGATCCACGGGGCTACCAGAGGATGCACTGGCTGGGCACTCTCAGGAGACCAGCGGATTCCGTATGTACTCAACGCGCACGGAGATTCAATTCATGTGTCATATCCCCACGTGGGAATGGATAGTATTTGGTTGTCAGACAGTCCCAATTGGGTGTGACAAGTATGTGATTCGCTCAGTGAGCTGATTTGTACACATGGTGGCAGCCGCGGTGGACGCACTGTGTGAGCTGGAGACTGATAAGGATTGCTTTGGCACATGTCCAAGAATTCTACCGTCGACGTGCAAACCATTCGACTTTTGGCTCTGCAACCCCAGGGTGAGTGGATGAGGTGGCAGTGGACTGGGCAGGCCATCAGGTATGCCCCGGGAATGTACTTGGATCACGGCTAGGGAGGTTGAGTGTTCCGAAGGAGGTGGCGATGTTCCGGATATTTAAATACTTGGAGCCAATGCCTTTGACGATCAACTGGCCAGTGAGAAGGTCGTTTGGACGTTCTTCCTAAGAGTGGAAGTTCGTATAGGGCTGCTGGGAGTGACCGTGGAAAGAATCTCAGGGGGTGAGATAGGCACCAGGCACTGGACGGGCGAGCAGGGAGCAGCGGCGGTAGTTGCGGCACAAGAGCATCCACATGGGAACCATGAATGACTGCTACCGGCACGCCGAGACACGAAGGGAGTACTGGACGGCGGGGCTTGGCCCGATTGCGGCGATCCGTTGTAAATCCGGGCTCCTGGATATTCCTTCATACCGTTCCATATCTAGTACGAATTGAGAACTAACATTTGCAAATGGAGCCGGCACAACAACAAAGATGGTGCCTACAGACGATGGAGGACATATCCCGGTTATATACAGATAATATGTGAGGTTTTCAGCAAAGAGGCGGAGACACTCGCGCTGCATTGGTCAATTGACCATGCAATCGGGTTGGAGCCCGGCTACAATTTGCCATATGGGCGGATTACACTTGAGCCGAGTTGAGGTGAACAGAGTTTTCAGTTGGGTTGAGTCGAGCGATATTCATGGAATTGCGTGGATTAAGATCACGTACTCACAAGGCCGGATCATGGATTTGGACTTGAAGATCCCCGGCCATATGGACGGATCAATGAGTGTGTATTTTCTTATGATGGACGATATGTCACCGGATTATGGGACTGCGATGAAGAATCAATGGAAGACGGACATTATGGAGGTTAGTTAATATGACCTTTGGAAGACTTACAGAGCTACAGGAGCAGTCACGGAATGCGGCCTATACGAGCGCAATTATTCAAAGGGTGGAAATGAATGGCCGAAGCCAGATGAATCGCGACCAGATGGATCGCGGCCGGAGATGGATGGCGGCCGGAGATGGATTGCGGCCGGAGATGGATTGCGGCCGAAAATAGGCGACAAGAGATAGATCCCGTCCCGAGACGGATTACGACCGGATATGGATGGATGACCGGAGCGGGATGACCGGAGATGGATGTCAGGAGATGGGTCTCAGGAGATGGATCACAGGAGACGGATGACAATCAACCTCCTTTCCAACATGCAGCTACGAAGTTGCAATCGAGCACAGATTTGCAGACATACGGGGTTCCAGCGGCTCGGCTCCACCGAGTACGATGCCAAGCACTACTCAGAGCACTCTTCAGTGCACTATTCAGAGATACCGAATCATGCACCTACATGCCCGAGTTCCAATGCCGAATAGTATCCCGAATCAGATCCCGAGTTACAGCAACAATGCCGATACTGCACAAGCCTTACGAGATTAATCTTTGGAGGATCAAAGATCCTTAAAGAGGGGGATGACAATGCCGGAATCGCAACAATTCCTATCACGAACAATGACCTTACTGGAAGTGCAGGAACAAAGCACTGAAACGCAATCACCAATAGTGAAGGCTAGGAGCGGTAAGTGCACATGGAGTATGAGCAACTATTGGACTCTGAGAACGGCGAGAAGTGCACGCAGGGAAATGATGGCATATGCACCTACAGATGAATCAAGAAGCCGCATGTCCAAGCTACTATACCGAATCAGATCCCGACTCAGTTTCGGTGATCCCGACTCAGTCTCGACAATCACGAGATACACAGCTGCTACTGGAAATCACCTTCAGAATCAAGTCTTACCAACCTATATGGCACCCGAAGAAGCCGAAATAGATTAGTCGTCGGCAGAGCTACGACGTACAAAAGGGGGATGACCGTACCGGAATCAACACCATCCCCGACTGCAAGCAATCACCGTACCGGAAGTGCTGCGACGAAGCACCAAAGCGTACTTGCCGGCAGAGAATCGCAGCTGGAGATTAGTCTATAAGTGTATCTTGGAAGAGATCACTAGCAGAGTCAGCAAGCACACCTGGAGAAGGATCGGAAAGCATGCCCTTAGGAAACTTGGCGAGCACACTGAGCAATTGGAGATGATAAGTGCACCGAGCACAAGGCGGATGTCAAGTGTACCGACAAGTGCACCGACTTGAAGGATAATTAGTGCGACTACAGGAGCACCGGAGAGATCATGAGAAGACCAAGCGAGTTTGATCTATACCGAACAAGTGCAATTAAGTCTACTGAAGCAGTTCCGAACGAAACAGAAAATGATCTCCGAACGTACCAGACAGTCTACCGAACGACATCGCGAGAGACAGTCACCGAATGGCATCATTAGAGACAGTTGAGACAGCTACCGAAAGATGATGACTCAGCATAGCGACCAAGATGATGGCCGAATGACTCCAAATTGGGATTGAACATGAGGATTATCAGGAGCCCTCTACCGAAGGCACCGACTGGGATGTTTACCAAACGGCCTACCGAAAGGAATGCCGCACGACTATACTGGAGGACTATAAACCTGCTTGGCCGATGCTGAATGAGGATGAATATAACCACTGACGGGGAGCATGTGAGAGCCACCGGCTTCAAGAGATGATATCGAGGCTGGCCTACAAAGCTATGCACGAGGGTCTGGAGAGTGCAACCGCGCTTGAATATATGTGGTATGAATGACCATTTCATGAGAAGCTTACGAGATAGATACGAGGTCACATATGATTGACCATCATCGACGGCTATGATACCAAGCAGAAGCTACGGTCCATGCCGACAAGCCAAGCCCGCTTCATCCCTGCAGACTGAGCGCAAATATGAGTACCGAAGCTGCTTCCAAAGCAGCCACAATGATCACTGATGGGCAGGGCCTGCGGAGTTGTTTACGAGGAATTAGGAGAGCTCGAGTGCTAGCGCACGTGACAGTATGGTGAGTATGACCAGTTACTGGGATGCTTACAAGTTAGATATACCGATGCAATGGCCGATGGAGGTGACGATGGTGAAAAGCAGCGAGGGGAAGCCACCATCGATTCCGCCGAATCAAGACGAGGCTCATACTGCGATTAGGGATTTCACCGAGATTACTGTGTCTAATTCCGACGATGACCTACGCTTGGTGCAAGCTACAAGTGCAAGATTGATGGTCGGATGCCGGACATTCCGGAAGTGGAGATATGGAGGACGGTGTTACTTTGGATGTTTCTTCTTTCTCTTTTCTTCTCTTCTCTTTACTTCTTTACTTCTTTCAATCTCGGCCCAGTACAAATGGCGTCAGCACGGGTTTTTACCACCTCTGGAGAGAAGTCAAGTGGAGGTGGAGTTTCCCCGTGTTCCGGATCCGCCGAATGGCTACCATATGGTACTGATCGGTTGTGGGACTTATGGGTTCGTACGTTTGCATACATTGAACGGTAATTTGATTGTTGTTATGCTTTTCTACTCTTGTACGGGATTATGCAGCCCAGGGGGTCTGCACCTGAAGAGGGGGATAATGTAATGGCACGGCTGCACGTGACGTGTCCAGGGCCAGGTGATACCCGCTTTATATTGTCGGCTCGCCACCAGCCTTAGATGTCTAGCGATAACCTTACCTTTATACTACTCTACAATATTGACATCCACGTTTGCAACCGTATCTACTGATATACCTTCCTACGAGGCCATACACGGGCGTATGCCTTTACATTAGACCTTCCTTTCTTTCTTTCTTTCTTTCCTTTTGTGTTTCTCGCATTTCACCTTTTCATTTGTCAGAGGGGACAAACGATAGCAGGGTGGGAGCTCCGCCATCTAGCCGGCTCGCCCAGAGGCGGCGGGGGTTATCAAGGTTCTGTCATACTCTAATGAGAGTGAATACAGTATGATTTAAACCTCAAGAAAACTGAGAACGTTCCACGGATCCTATCGTACTAACAATATAGACCGACTTATGTCTACCATCCCACATCAAATTCCGCCATTCAAACAGGGTAGCCATCGAGAACTTACTCTTCGGGAAGCTGCTCCTCTTCAGTCTCCTGCAGGGCTCATCTGTTGGCACGGGATTTGTCCCGATTGCTTGTGTGCCATCAGGCCTAAGGCTGAGGGCATGAGGGCGGTGGCGTATGGCCCCCATGGGCCGCCACCAGCCCCAATCCCGAGGAGTAGGTCTAGCCCCGGCAGTGATGTTTGGCATTGGTCTGCGGATGTGATTCTCGGCGAAGCCGACTATGCCCGCTTCTTTCCCATATATATTTGCCGGACTTTCTCTCTCTTTGCTCCGTAGACAATCACTTTTGTACGATAGTGATTTCAATATCTCTATTCGTACTCGATCGATCTTCACATCATCCACGTATGTTGTAGGTGTAAAATCAACTGCACGACTGTTTGTTGCAAGTGTTTCCAAGCAAAAGTCGAGTCAAACTTCATTGCCATGGCCGCGATGGTGGTGCGCAGTGCATAAATACTGGACCGTCTGCTGCGCCATCAGGTTCTTTCAATCTCGAAGGAAACACAAGAAGTGACCAAACTACCTACAAAAGCCTTGGCGACACGGAAAAATCGCGAGGAGTCGAAAACAACCATAGCAATTGAATAACGGACGGCAGCAATTGATTCTAGACACCGAATTGACCCCTGAGCGAGCGTCCCAGCACCAGCGAGACCGGAGGCGGAGGGCGCGCACAGGAATCCACACAACGGAGTCGGTTCGCGTAAACACTTGGCAGATAACGCGACTGACACAACCAGTCGGCCAACACGCAAGCGACAACGACTAAGAGGCTAGCCTGACATAAGTGATGACCGAATTCAGAGTGAGCGGGAGGAGTGACCTGCAAGCGGGAGGAGCTGAAATTGGGAGGAGCGACGCTCCCATGGATGTCGCGATGGAGATGGCGACGGCGACAGGCATTGCCGTGGGGACTGTGGGCGCAGGGATATTTGAGCTGATGGAGAGAAACGAGAACGGTAAACGGAGAATGAGGAGAGAGGACCCGGCGGCCCCAAGCGACTGGAGGAGCCGAATGGAGAGTACGAGACGACAGCAGGCATTGGAACTGACGCAGCTGCACCAAACATTTCGACAGCTCGCAAACTTGGTGGAATCCCGGGCAGACCGCGAGGAGGCACAGCGGCTGGCAATGATGACGTTGATGCAGGAGAGAGAGCAGAACTGCGACACCCGCTATGAAGATGACATGGTGTGGGGGACGGGCATCACGAACATGATCGCAAAGACCATGAAAGGGGTTGCACAAGGCCAGGAGGACAGAGTGATAGAAAGAGAAGTGACTGCGAGGACGGACGGTGGGGGGCTGGAGGCCTCCCAACATGCAGACACAACGCGAGAAGAGGGACCAGAGGAGCCCCAGCAGCCGCAGCAGCATCCGAAGCCCTCGCCCAAACTACAGCTCAAACTGCAGTTTAAACCGCAGCCCTCGCCCAAACCAAAGTCAGCACCAACTCCCGCTAGACGGTGGGACACTGTCCTACCCCGAGCCAAGAGTCACAGGGCACCCGTCGGCCCAGGCCCTGCCCCGACAGCTGGAGCAAGCATGGCAGAGAGACGCCTGATATTAAGAAGAGACGAGAGGGTACGGCTCTCCAATAAAATGGACCAGGAAATCGCGTCAACAATCAACAGAGCACTCTGCCACTAGAAGGCACCGGCCCACATTAGAATCATGAACACCAAAAGGAATGCCCATGGCGCGATTACTGCGATCACGCATCCGAATGCGACAGCGGAGATGGCTATGAAGTACTGTGACATCAACATCACAGCAGCGAGGACCTGTCGACAGAGGAGTCATGGATATCGAAGAAAAAGCCACTTGGGATAGACTAAAGATCCATGCAGTACCCTTCGTCAGGTACATGGGAAAAGGCACAGAAGTCCTGCAGAAGATTTGAGAGAAATTTGAAGCGGAGAACGAAGGCATAAAAGTCCCCACCCAAGTACGGTGGCTGGCGAACCCCAGCACCATCACGGAGAGGAGGCAAAACGGAGAGATCGCCGCATCATCGGATAACTTTGTTGTGAAGGGGAGCAAGGCTGCACAGGTTTCAGTTAAGAAGGGCATCAAGGTGGCGGGAGTGTGGTACCGAGCGGAAGCGTACCCGAACGAGGGCCCTGACAGCAGATCTGAACTCTGCTGTGGATGGGGTCACATAGAGAACAAGTACATCAACAAGCCCACATGCGGCTACTGCTCGGGTCATCACCGGACATGCGACCACAAGTGCAACGTGGTGGGATGCATGGCGAAGCAGGGATCACTCTGCGGTCACACGCTGGAGAAGTGCCCCAACTGGAAAGGAAAGCACATTGCGTTCAGCAACAGATGCACGAAGAAGGCAGAAGCCACAAGGGCGGCGCGACCGAGTAGGAACATTGGGCAACGGGCATCCACCAACGCAGCCGCTGATGAGGCATCGGGGAAATACAGAGTGGTGCTTCGTCCTCAACCCAAGGGTGCGGCAGAAGAAGAGGGAGTGGGGGGAAGCGCGGCGGAGATGAAGGACGTCAGGGAAACGGAGGCGACAGGGGAGGCGGAAGACGTTAATGTGACCGAGACTGCGAATACGACCGCGATTGAAACTGAGATTGGAGCAGAGACTGAAATGGGAGCCCTGGCTACCAATGATCAAAGCGATCCAGCACAACTTCACTAGGTCGTACGAGTGGACCACTGCGGGGCAGGAGACGGGAGTTGAATGTAAGGCAGACGTAGTGTGCTTGCAGGAGCAACCGAGGGAAAGAGGAGGTTGTGGGATGAGGCATTCGGCATATGAAATAAGAAAAAGACAAACCGTGTGGACGGTGATACGGAAGGGGAATGGCCTGTTGGTTTATGAGCGGTCCCATTGAAGCAGGGGAGCACACGACGATGTGATTATGACTGATGTCAGGAGGAGGGCGGAGAAGATGACGAGCATTGTCAATGTTTACGATCAGAGAGAAATGCAGTCAGGAGAGAGACAGGCACATCAGGTGAACTGGCAGAGTGTCATTTGGAAACGCGGAAATAACCTCGCGGGAAACTTTAGCGCCAACAGCAGTCAATGGGACCCAAGGTGCCGCGCTCAGCGGAATCCCGCGTTCTGGGAGGGAGTGATGGATAAGGATGGACTGGAAATTGGATATGATGGCCATTCCACACACTACTGTACAAGAGAGGACCACAAAGGCGAGGCGGTCATCGACTTGACTTTAGCTCACCGACTGATCATGAAATGGACCTTACAGGCAGATGACCATGCCACCGGATCCGACCACGAGGTCATTGAATGGGCGGTGAATGCGGACAGGCAGGAGGAGGCGGATCACGAGAGTGTTGTAGTGTGGAACTTAGCTGGAATGACAGAGGAGCACTTGGAAGCAGCAGAGAAGTTATGGAGGGAATTAGCCAAGGAGAGGGCTCACCTGAGTGCAGAGTGCACGGCAGATGAGGTGGAGCACGAGGCCGCATGGTGTCAGGAAGCAATGAGCAGCGACCTCAACGCCACAGCAAAGAAGATCACAATCTGCACCAGATCAAAGAGGTGGTGGAATGCCGACATCAAAGAAAGAAGAAAAACGGCCTGTTGAGAAAAAAGGTGACGGAACTCGGGGGAGGCGGTCAGGGCAAAAGCCAGGCTCCAGAAGTCGATTCTGCAATCCAAGAGGAAAATGTGGAGTGAGTACTTGCAGAACGTCATTGGAGCCGAGGTGTGGAGAGCAGCACGATACGCCAACCCTCGCGCGGGCATGACCGTGGAAGCCCTAACAGACAGACAAGGCAAGTTGGCAAACACAGCCACGGAGAAGGAGGAGATGCTGAGGCGCAAGTCTTTCCGCCCAAATGACAACGACCAGTACTATGAGTTACCACCAGCGTGGAGTGCACATAACCGCATCACCAAGCAAGCAGTTGCGCGAGCCTTACACTTTCAATCAGTCAAAAAAGCACCCGGCCCTGACAAGCTGTCTTCTGGAGCGATACGGCTACTCAGGAATTGGGACAAAGAGAGGATTGTGAGGCTGATGAGGGCGGCCATTCGCATGGGAAGACACCCAGCGGTATGGAAGCGGGCAAGCAGGGTGGTGATTGGCAAGCCTGGCAAAGACGATTGTACAAAGCTGAAGGCCTACCGCTCCATATCACTGCGTAGCTGCATGGGAAACGTGGTCGAAAATGTAGTCGCTGAGGTGCTGTCAGTAGAGGCTGAGACAAGAGGGCTACTTAGCGACAGACAATTCGGAAGGAGAAAAGGGCAGTCAGCCATTGATGCTGCGGCCATCATGGTCGACCGACCTCATGCAGCCTGGACAAACGGGCATATAACAGGGGTGCTTCTCATGGACATTACTGCGGCCTTCCCAAGCGCGGCAAAAGGATGCATAGTCACCTTAATGAAGGTCAGGCAACTGGATGGAGACGTTATACGATGGATGGAGAGCTTTCACTCAGACAAAGCGGTGGAGATCATAATCGAAAGCAATGCCATGGAAAGGCACCCAGTGGAAGCAGGGGTTCCACAGGGGTCACCTGTGTCACCAATCCTCTTTGCGATCTGTACCTCAGGCCTGATCAAATGAGTTGAAGAGTATGTATCAGAAGCCGAAAGGCTATTCTTCGTGGACGACCTCGGCTGGGTGGCGACTGGAAGTGATGTCAACCAGGTCGTCATGGTACATCACAGATGCGCAGCGCAGAGCATAGAGTGGGCAGGCGGATGAGGGCCACAGTTTGACACCGCTAAAACGGAGGCGGCACTATTAACACGCAGACGAGGCCACAAAAAACACCTCCGGCCAAAACTGACAGGAAAGACAAGGGTCGGCGACAGGTTCATAAAGTTCAACTGGCAGGGGAAACGCTAGCTCAGAGTCTGGATGGACGCGCACCTCATGTTCAAGGAGCACCACATCCGATGCATGAAGAAAGCCGGGTCAGCAGAAGCTTGACTCCGAACCCTGACAAGGACGGATGGGGTTGTACCAGAGAGCGCAAGGGCCGTCCAGGTAGCATGCGTCCAGGCTGTCACGCTATATGGGAGCGAGCTCTGGTGGGATCCCAGTAAATGTGGCAGGCGAGACGACCTCCAGCTTCTCCTCAATCGAGAAGCCTGATCTATCTTGGGCGTGCTACCCACGACCCCACGGGGCGCAATAATAAGTGACTCAGGGCTTACACCCACGGTAGTAATCTTAGAGTCCAGACAGCAGCGTTTCGCAGCGAGGCTAGTAAACGTGTCCAGAAACAAACTCAGCAAACTACACCAAAACCCCTGTTCCGGGACGCCAGTATGCAGAGTTCTGAAGAAGGAGCACGAGAATTGCCGGACGACCGACGGGATGAGCTGGCCCGCGCCGGGCGAAGAGTCAGTGGTCAGAACCGTCATATTGTACAATGCCACCGCAGCCAAGAGAGCCGAGCAGCGCTGCGCAAGGGGAAAAGAGGCCACTGTAGGAGCGGGAGTCTGGATGTGGTGGACAGATGGATCGCGCTCAGATGATGGCGTAGTGGAATGCGCAGCAGTATGCAACAACAGAGACAAGTGGAGGTCCCGCCTCAGCTACCTGGGCACTGGTCGAATGGAGGTCCTTGACGCCAAACTGTGGGCAATCGGACTCTTGAGGCGACGATAGAGAAGATGGAAACACTGCAAAGACACAGGGTGAAGAGGGACGCAGTCTTTAGAAATTCACTAGCCGCTATTCGGCGGACGGCGCATCTGGAGACAGGTCTGGGAGAGCGGCTGGTAGGACGGATCATACGAAACGGCGCAGTCTGTAACAGCGGCATGTGACACGGGGCCGGGTAACGGCCATTCGATATAGTCGGCTCACCACGAGCCTTAGATCTCTAGCGATACTCTTACTATACATCTACATCGACTATCACTCGCATCCACGTTTCCAACCGTATTCCTAAAATTACCACAGGTATGCCTATGACGCCAAACGCTGGCGTACGTGCCCTCACACAGGCTCTCCTCGCCCACGGCATCAAAACAGAGATCCACTGGGTCCCGGGACACTGCGGTATCCCCGGGAATGAAGAAGCAAACCGCCAGGCGACCGTATCCTGCGGGGCAAGGGGGGTCACGGAGATAGAGTGGCCATACACCTCGGCATCGAGTCTGGCCAGACGGTTCTCTGAGGGAAGCCCAGCAGCCAGAGTGGAGTGGGAAGCCGACATGTGCAGCAAGCACTTCGGCTACACACACATGGGCAAGGCGTGTGCCAAGAGATCAATCTCAATGACAAGGGCAAAATTGCTGGCCGCCAGGTGCTACAGACTAAAGTCCGGGCACGCACCCACCGGAGTCTACCTGAAACGGTTTGGCCATCGAGAGGGCGACAAATGCTGGATGTGCGGCGGCTCAGGCAGGACGGCGGCCCAGACTCGGGAACACCTCTTCCGCCACTGCAGTCAGTGGAGAGACCAGCAGAAACTTCTATCGAAGGCGGTGGGAAAGGCGACGGGCTGGAAAGCAGGCAGATGCTGACACGTGCAGATCTCTGAGCTGTTTTCTAGGGATGAGTGTGATCAAGCGGTGATGGACTTCCTGGCAGCTACTGAAGTCGGGAGGTTCCCGCCCAAGTGAATGGAGGGATGGAGCGGGCAAAGAGGGGGACTCAGCTGCGGGGAGCGGCAGCTGCGGGCATATATCCTTTCATTTCTTTTCCTTTTTTTTTTTGTCTTTCTGTTGTGGTCTGTCTTTGAGATTTCATTCGTCAGCGGGGATGAAGGGTAGCGGAGGGGAGCTCTGCCATCCAGCCGGCTAGCCCGGAGGCGGAGGGGAGATCAGGTCCTGTCATACTCCTTTAAGAGTGCATACAGTATGAACAAACAACAACAACAACGAAACACAAGATCTTCTCCACCAGAGCCAAGTCACAATCCAAAAAGCCGTCACGCCAATATACAAGGAGATGCTTGCGTGGATACTGATCCCACATCTGCGGAGGATACAGCCAGTGAGAGCAGTGATTTGCCAGAGCTGGATGCTGAGGATGAGGAGGTTCTCGAGGAGGAAGGGGTCACTGGGGAAGAAGAGGAAAAGAAACAGGAAGAGGAGGGAGGCAATGAGGAGGAGGGCAATGAGGAGCAGTGATGTCAACCGTCCTGTCGGACAGCCGGGGACGGTAAGCCGTCCAAGATTTCTCCAGGACGGACGGGATGGCGCCAAGGCCATCCGTCCAATCCTTATTCCACAATGACTCACTGTATGCCTGGGACTTGCCGGGGATGGCGAATGTGCTGTCACCGCCAATCGTCCACCGTCCCCGGCCGACATCGGGCGGTTACAGTATGATCTCCGAAGACATCGAAACTAGCCCCGAGAGCGCGCGGTAAGAGATATACATGGACCCATGCCAAGCATGCTGTGACACTTGTATCTGACTACAGTGCTATAGCATGAGTAGGTGCGAATTTTGTGTATATACAGGTTGAAGATACACACACTCAGAGCATGATCCATGGATGATGGCCGGGGGACGGTACTGATCGGTCCCTGTCCATATTCAAAATAACAGCACCGTTTCCGTCCGTTCCCGTCTTTAGTGATCCCGGACGGACGCCACGGCTCATTTCACTGACTGGGTTGATAGACTTCATGATCCACCCCAGACACTTCTTGCCCAAATGGGTGTTGAGCTGAGGAGTATTCCAGCAATGCCAGATGAATCAGAGCGTCTATTTAGCAGTACTAAGTTGCTTATCAGTGACCTACGAAATCGCTTGGGTGATGATATCATTGAGGCTTCAGAATGTCTGAAATCTTGGGTAAAACAAGGCTTAATCTTTGGAGCAACAGAGTCAGATATGGTCAAGATGGAGCAGATGCTGAATGATCTTGCTTCGAGGTCAAAGGAGATGTAACTAGTTTTATGAGATTTTATAATGTACAATGCAGGAGATCCATGGAGGTCGGAAGATGACGGCCCGGGACGGCTACTTGGCCGCCATTGCCGTCCGTCCCTGTGCTGCATAAAATGTCAGCGCCTTTTCCGTCCTGCCCTTGGCCTGACTGCGATTTTGCCGTCCGTCAGAGTCTGCAGTGATCCCGGATGGACGGGACGGTTGACATGACTGATGAGGAAGGAGATGAGGAAGATGATCCAGTTTCAAACGATGACACTGAGCACAGTGTAATTTCAGTTGCATCAGGACACCCAAGAGGCATCCTATTTTAGGGATCACGATGATGTATAGAGTAGGTATAATTGTTCATTAACTCCGTGAACGAACTAGTCAGTTCACGGAGGTGGGGTACAGACTCCGTGAATGCACTGTTCATTCCCGGAAGCAGGGCCTCAGTGAACTGACTAGGTATTCCGCGGAGAACCCGGATCTGTGAATGGACTAGAACAGCACTCATCTCATTACACACATACCAAAGGAATTTGCCACAACGATCAACATCTTCGAGCGACAAGCCCCGCCTCCCACTTCACAACACATCATGGATGCTGTTCTAGTGCAGTCATGGAGGATGTCCCTCCGCGGAGCGACCGGTCCATTCACGGAATGCCACCCTCTGTGAAGGGGCAGGTTTTTTCCCGGAGTGTACACCTGCACCCTACCTCCGTGAATGGACCAGTCCATTTCCGGAGTGTACGCTCGGTGAATTGTCTGGACGCATATATGACCACGGATGTATACGTACTCAGCTGGCCATATCCAGCAGAATTTACTCATCTCAACCAATTGCATTCAGCACAGCTCAACTACTTAAATTCAGCCCAGCGCAACTACATTTATTCAGCCAAGCGCAACTATGTACCTTCAGCTCAGTGAAATGATGGAGTACAATGCCCAAACAATGGTGTTTCTGCAGCGCAATCTGGTACTTTCAATCTTACAAGGAAGACAACACCACCTGGACCGAGTCACAATCAAAAGCGACTAGGAAGATGCGACAATGGGTCTTGGCGAAACGGAAACAGCGCGATAAGTCGACAACAACCTCAACAGTTAACAAACAGGCAGGGGCATTCGATTGTGGACGTCGAATTGACTGCGGGGCGAGCGTCCAAACACCAGCGAGACCCCACCAGGAAGGCGCGCGTGCGGATCCACGCAATTGAGTGGTTTGCATGCGAAGTCTTGGCAAAAACACATCAGACCCGACATTTCAACAAACGAGCAACCAATGAGAAGGACTACACTGGCAGATGCACGCTTCACAGAAGTGATGACCGAAGTCAGAGGGAGCGAGAAGAGCGCCCTGGACAAGGGAGAAGCGGCAGACGGGAGGAGCAACGGGCCTATGTATACGGCAATGGAGATGGCAACGGAAGTGACATCCATCGCTACTGAGACAGCTGGCGAAGCCACAGTTCAGCCAATGGATAGAAACCAGAATGGAAAGCAGGGAAGGAGGGGTGAGGTCCTGGCGACCGCCTGGGCCCTCGGGGACTGGAAGAGCCACATTGAGCGCACAGCTAAGCCGGAAGCCCGCGAACTAGCACAGCTACACGGAAACCGTCGTAAAGATGCCACTCATGCCGGAGTGGCACCCTGCACTGCAGGAGGCGCAGTGGCGAGGGATGAAATTGTGGTTGGAGGAAACATAGACAATGCAGGTCACGTACAACTAGGATGACCTACTGTGGGGCAAGGGTATCCCAGACAAGGTCGGAAAAGCGGTGGCTACTACAGAATGGGACCAGACAGAGGATACGAAAGCAGACAATGAGGGTGTCTGCCTGGGCGCATCGATACACACAGAACAGACCCTGACTGGTGGACCAGAGAAGCCGGAGGAGCGCCAACAGCTGGAGCTTGGAAGGCAGCTGAGATCAATGCCAATGCCAAAACCAAAACCAAAGCTAACCGCAAAGCTGAACCCAGCACCATCACCGTGACTTGTGCCAACTCTCACGCTGAGAACCACATCGGAAACCAAAGTAGCGACATCATCAGCGCCGTCATTGACTGGACAGAGGGAGACAGTCCCTCCAGGACACTAAACGATGCCAGCTAGCCCAGCCACAGCCCCGCCGACAGGCTCGAGCATGGCAGACTGATGCTTAATCCTCAGGACAGATGAGAGTGTGCCACTCCCTAATAACATGGACCCAGAAATTGCGTCAGCAATCAACAGAGCGCTTTTCGACCAGCAGGCCCCGGCCCACATGAGGATCATGAACTCAGGGACCAATGCGAAGGGCGCGACAACGGCATTCACGCACAACAATGCGACAGTGCAGATCGCGATGCAGTACCGTGAAGTAATCATCAGGCCAGCGAGGACTGTCGACAAAGGAGTCGTGGATGTTGAACACAATGACCCCAGCGAATGGTCAAAGATCCATGCAGTACCCATCGTGCATGGTGGTAGGAACAGTTCTGGACCGTCTCTCCGGGTCGGGATCCGGGTCAGAACTGAACGGGCGCCAAATTGGTTGTTCAGGTTGTCAATAAACCCGATCCGTCCATTTGGGAATGGTCCTTTAGAAAACTCCCTACCCGTCTGGATTGGTCGGGTACTCAGCCGGTTGTCCAGCGGGTCCATCTGTAAATACATATAATGTGCTTGGCTTTCCTGTTTGATACTAGTTCTCAATGAAAATCGATTATTTGACATCCAGGAATCACATTTCGCATGTTTTGCACGTTGCGCTATGGACATTATTTGAATTCATGTCTTTCCTTCAATATTGTATATTTTTGACCTTGGAGGAGGTCAATAATGCAATTATAAGCTCAAATATCCATGCGACGCCTTCATTACCCAATATGCATCACCAGAAAATGATGACCCTCAGTTGGTGCTAGGTCGACGGTCATTTTCAGAATGGGGCTGTGACCATGTCACTTTCTCTATTGGCTACAATGGCTGCCTATACGTTTGTTACGGATAACAGTGAGTAAAATACTTACCAATTACCTTATTTATATGACCAACAATCTTTGAGGCTGCATTGACCGTCATTATCAGAATGGGGAACTGAACATATCGCTTGCTCTTTTGCTGATAAAGGCTGCCAATATGTTGGTTACGCATAACAGCAAGAATATCCCTTTCCAATTACCCTACAGACATTACCAAAAAGCATTTACGCTCTGTTGACGATCAGTGTAGGATGGTAGGGAAATTGACACTAACCATATTGTGAATAAAGGCAGCCAAACATTGATTATGGGTACATGCTATCGCATAGCCCTTGGAATAAACTAGATGCAACACCCAGGATTGTTCACACTGTGTTGACGCTCTGTTGACGCTCTGTGGACTCTCTGTTGACGTTCTGCTGACGCTCATTTTCAGTTGAAGTGACATCGAGATAAACGATATTACCTATAAAGGCGGCCAATACTTAGATTATGGGCAAATTCGGCAGCACAGCCTTTGGATTATACAACATGCAACACCCAAATTTGTTGACACACTGTTGACGCTCATTTTCCTAAAGGGGCTGTGACCATGTTGCTGTCCCTTCTGAGCATAAAGGCTGCCAACACATCGATTATGGGTAAATGCCTTAGCATTGCCCTTGGATTACACTAGATGCAACATCCAAGATTGTTGATGCTCTGTTGACGCTCTGTTGATGCTCTGTGGTAGCTCCCTTGACGCTGTGTTGACGATCTATTGATGCTCTGTTGACGCTGATTTTCAGGTGATGCGATATCAACATTAACGTTATTGCCTATAAAGGCTCCCAAAACTTTGATTATAGGTAAACGCCGTAGCATAGCCCTTGGATTATACAACATGCAACACCTGAAATCGTTGACGCTCTGTTGACGCTCATTTTCACAATGGGGCTGTGACCATGTCAATTTGTCTGTGGAGCATAATGGCAGCCGATATGTTGATTATGGGTAAATGATGTAGCATAGCCCTTGGATTATTCAAGATGCAACAACCAAGATTGTTGACGCACTGCTGACGCTCTGTTGACGCTGATTCCCAGATGAAGCGACATTGACATTAACGGTATTGCCTATCAGGGCGGCCAATATTTCGATTATGCATAAATGCCGTAGCACATCCCTTGGATTATACAAGATTCAACACCTAAAATAGTTGATGCTCTGTTGACGCTCTGTTGACGCTCTGTTGACGCTCTGTCGACGCTCTGTTAACGCTCGGTTGACGCTCTGTTGACGCTCATTGTTGTTGTAGCAAAAACCACATTGACCATGATGCCTATAAAGTCGGCCAATACTTTGATAATGGGTAAAAGCCGTAATATAGCCCTTGGATTATACAAGATGCAACACCTGAAATCGTTGACGCTCCATTGACGCTCTGTTTCAGAATGTGGCTGTTACAATGTTGCTGGCGCATGTACCCATAAAGGCTGCCCATACGTTACTTACGGATACCAGTGCGCAAAGCGCTTCCCAAACACCATACTTACATGACCAAAAATCATTGACACTCCATTGACGCTGATTTTCAGCATCGGGCTGGTACCGTGTCACTTTCTCCTTTGCCTATGAAGGCTGCCGATATGTGGATTGTGGATAACACCAAGTAAATCCAGTCCCAAACAACTTACTTCCAAGCCCAAAAATCATTGAGGTGCCGTTGACGCTCATGTTCAGCATGGAGCTGTTACGGTGTCACTTTCTGTTTTGCCTATAAAGGCTGGCGATACGTTGATTATCGTTAACAGCAAGCAAATCGCGTCCCAAACCACCTACTTACAAGACCAAATATTGTTGATGCTCTGTTGACGCTCATCTTCAGCATGGGGCTGTTACCATCTTGCTTTCTCTTTTTCCTATAGAGGCGGCCTATAGGTTAGCTATGGACAACAGCGAGCAACTCGCTTCCCAATTAACTCTCTTACAAGACCGAAAATTCTTGACGCTCCATTGACCCTCATTTTCAGAATGAGGCTGTTACTGTGCCACTGTCTGTTTTGCCTATAAAGGCAGTTAATACAGTGATTATGGATAACAGCGAGCAAATGGCTTCGCAATTAAGTTGCTTACAAGTCCACAAATTGTTGACACTCCAGTGACGCTCACCATAAACATGTTCTTAAAGTTGTTGTATGGTGAATAATTTTTTACAAATAGTAATATAGTCATTATTGACAGCCAAATTATAATTTGTATGAATACTCAGTTGTATCCAAAAGCTTTGTGGGGGCACAATGTCTGATCCACTGATGCACATGATCTCTGAGCGATTGATGACGTAGCACGGTCACATTCCACCGCTTTCGGCTGCCAATTTACAGTATGTAGATCCATTCACTCATTGTTCATCATTATAGCCCAACTTCCTCACTTCGCACTATGCAGTTCCTTCTCCTCGATTTTCATGACCTACCATAAGCATTTTTCAAAATGTTCACTATGTGCACCAGATCTGAACGCAGAGTGACATAGTTGCATATATGGACGAATGCAACCTGATGGTGGGCATTCATACAGATTCGCATCGCGCATTGACCGCTCCTTCTATGACTGGTACGCCATCCCTGACTCAAATTTTGTTAGTAAATCTTGTGTTGCATTTAGATGGCGTGTTCTCACTTATCTCTAAAAGGCAGGACGATATCGGGTTGATCAATCGTAAATCAAGTCAGTTTGCAGTCTAGAACCTCCGTATGACCCGTATAACCCTTGCACATGCACAGACAAATTATCATGTCTCACAATCTGGACACTGAAATGGAATCAATGTTGACACGTAAAAAACTGGGTACACCAATTACTTCTCGTGGAGATGAGTCATCAATAATCACTACTGGTGCAGATAGTATACGGATGACCAAAGAGCCATTACACCATGTTCATCTGAATCTAATTCCTGTATGGTAAATAGCTAGGGGGGTTACATGCAGGGGTAAAAGCTTATGGGTTAAACAGGCTGTGATTTGTTTATCGGTGACGAATTGAGTACCTCGTTGGGCGTCACAGTCGATATGTATATGTATGACTGTGGTTCCCTGGAAGCCTTTCCGAGATGGCTTTGTTCTGTTTGTCAAGTTCCATTCGGCATTGCGATTTCCTGCTTTCACTATCGTGTATCTCCATCAGCTCATCAAATGTTGTTTGTGCAGTAGCAGGTGCACACTGATCCACTTGCGGATTGATGACTGCCTTTACTGTTAATATGACGATTCTGTACCTCAAATCTTATTAATGATGCAAGACGAAGAATCGTTTACACTCAACTTCATGATGTATCAGCAAGCATGTCACTGCTTGTATTGATTATAAAGACTGCCAATGGAACCAACAAAGACAATGATATACCAAAGTTAACATTTTGCACAAGACGGTAGGACCATAAATAGAAAACCCGATAACTTGAACAGGAGGTTGGAACCGACAGGTCTAGCCAAATCCGGCACAACCCGCGGGTTGATGGGTACGGGTCCGGGTTGGGCCCGCCAAGACGCTGGGGGTCGGGTTTTTGGACGGGGTCTTGGACCGAACTGAACTGTCTTTCAGGTCCAAACCCGGACCGCTGGTGGGTTACCCGGCCCCATGACTAAGACCAATCGCGCGGTACATTGGAAAAGTCACAGAGAACCCGCTGGAGATGCGAGAGTGATTTGAAGCGTAGAACGATGACATAGCAATCACCACCCAGGTACGATGGCAGGTGAACACCCACACTATCCGAGAGAGGAGGCAGAACGGAGAAATTGCTGCGTCATCAGTAGTCCTTGTCATAATGGGAATCAAGGTGGCACAGAGTTTAGACAAGAAAGGCATCAAGGCGGCAGGAGTGTGGTACAGAGGGGAGGTGTTCATTGATGCGGGCGCTGACGGTATATGTGAGCTGTGCTGCCAAGGGGGCTACATCGAGAATAAGTGCGATAACAAGCCCAGGTGTGGCTACTACTCTGGCAATCACCGCACAAGCGACCACAGGAGCAATGTATTGGGGTGTACAGCAAAGCAGGGATCACTCTGCGGCCACACGCCGGAGAAGTGCCCCAATTGCAAAGAAAATCATATTGCGTTCAGTAGCTGGTGCGGGAAGAGGAGCGCAGAGTCCGAAGCCGCGCAGCAGAGCAAAACGACGGGAACTGTAGGATGGGCTTCCACGAGCGAAACTCCGGACAAATCAATTGCGACAAATAGAGTGGGGCGTGGTTATAATCCGTGAGGAGGAGGGGCAGCAGCTGGCGGAAGGAAGGATATAGCCGATGCGGAGGGAGAGGAGACAACGGGGGAGGCGAGATATGTCATGATGACCGAAGCCGAGATCGCTACCATGACCCAGAATGAAACTCAAACCAGAGCCTTGGCAACGAATGATTGGAGTCATCCAGGACAAGTGCGCAAGGTTATACGAGTGGACCATTGCGCCGCTGCAGATGGGAGTCGGATCCAGTGCTGACATAATGCCCTTCTAACAGCCACCGAGAGAAAAAAGAGGTGTTGGGATCAGACATTCGGAATAAAAAATCCGAAAAAGCAAAAGAATTTGGACGGCGATACGGAGAGGGTGCGGCCTGGTTGTTGATGCGCGGACTGGTTTAAATCGAGGTGAACACGACAATGTCATGACAATGGACATCAGGCGGAGAGCGGACACAATAACAAGGATCGTCAACATGTACGATTAGAGACACACGCGATATGGAGTCAGACCTGCGCGGAAGTTGAACTGGCTGAGAGTCATTAGTCACGGCGGCACTGCCCTCGCTGGAGACTTCAACGCCCACAGTACATGATGGGACCCAAGCTGCCAAGTGCAGCAGAATGCTACGTTCTGGGAAGACATGATTCATGAAAATGCACTGCAGATCGCAACAGAGAGTAGAGCCACCCACCGCTGGACGAGAGATGGTCATGAGGGCGAGTCCGTCAACCACCTGACGCTGGCAAATTGACCACTACCAAAGTGGTCTATACTGGCCGACAACCACGCCACAGGATCCGACCACGAGATTTAACACTGGGAGGAGGAACAAGACCCACAGGAGGAGACGGACAACAACAGGGTATTAGGGTGAAAGTTGGCTTCAATGACGGAGGAGGACGCGTAACCGGCGCAGAAGCCATGCATGGGGCTAGCCACAGAGAGAGCTCACCTGGATGCAGAGTGCACACCAGATGAGGTGGAGCAAGAGGCTGCATGGTGTCAGGAAGCAATGTGCAACGTTCCGGACGCCACGGCAAAGAATATCAGGATCTCCCCCAGACCAACGTGGTGGTGGTGGAACGCCGACATTAACAAGAGAGGGAAGGCGGTCAGAGGAGAGGAAAGGAGGCGACGGAACTCGGAAGCGGCTTCCAGGGAGAAGGCAGAACTCCTGAAGTGGATCCGGCAGTTCGAAAGAAAAATGTACAGCGAGTCATTGCAAAAGCGTAAGGGGGCGGAGCTATCGGGAGCAGCACGATATGTGAACCCTTGGGCGGGCTCGACCGTTGAAGCCTTAACACACAGAGAAGACAAGAAAACAAACACATTACTAGAGAAGGAGGGGATACTGAGAGTCGAGTCTTATCATCCAAATTGTGACGACCAGTACGATGAACTACCTCGCGCTGGAATGGCACACATGATTGTGACAGAGCAATCAGTTGAACGAGCATTGTGTTCTCGATCGGTCAAAAAAGCGCCTGGGCCGGACAAGCTGATGTTTGCTGCCACACAGCTGCTGTGGATGGCGGATAAAAAGAGGAATGTGAGGCTGATGTTGGGGGCCATTTGCATTGGGAGACATCCAGCGGTATGGAAGTGCGCTAGCGGAGTGGTGATTCGCACGCCTGGCCAAGATGACCACACGCAGCTGAAGGCCTATCGCTCCACACCGCTTTTGGGCTGCATGCCAAAAGTGGTTGAAAAAGTAATCGCTGAGCTGCAGTCAGAGGCAGCGGAGAGAAGAGGGCGACTGAGCGATGTACAATTCGGAAGGTGAAAAAGAACGGTCAGCCATGGATGCAGCGGCCATCATGGTCGACATAGCTCACGCAGCCTGAAGGAATGTCCACATACCCAGGGCGCTGCTTATGGACATCAAAGCAGCCTTCGCAAGCGTGGCAAAAGCAAGACTAGTCATCTTAATGAAGGTCGGGCAAATGGACAGACAGCTTATACGATGAACAGAGATCTTCCTCTCAGACAGAACGGTGGAGATGATAATTGCACGCAACGCCATGGAAAGACACTCAGTGGAAGCGGGGGTACCATAGCGCTCACCTGTGTCACCAATCATGTTCGCAACTTACAACTCAGGACTGATCCAATTGTTCAAAGATTAAGTATTGGAAGCCGAGTGGCTATCAGTTGTAGACGACCATGGCTGGGTTGCAGTCGGCTGCGATGTCAACCATGTTGTCACTATACTTGGTAGATGCGCAGCAAAGAGAGTCCAGCGAGGCAGTAGACAAGGGGTACAGTCCAACACCGCAACGATGGAGGGGGCGATGTTCACATGCACACGGGGCCACACAAAAGACCTCCAAGCAGAACTGACATGAAAGAAGAGAGTCGGGAACGGGATTATACATTTCAATAGATGGGCGAAACCCTGGCTGGGCGTCTGGATGGGCTCACAAATAAAGTTTGACAACCAGCACAACTGATGAATGAAGAGGTCCAGTGCAGGAGAAGCTAGACTCCGAACCCTGACCAAGACATATGGCGCTGATGGGCAGAGCGTTTGGGCTGACCCAGTGGAGTTCGTCCAAGCAGTCTCACCATATTGGAGCGTGCTCTGGTGGGATCCCAGAGAAGTAGGCAGCAGAGACGACCTCCAACTCCTCCATAATCGACAGGCCAGGTGCATCCTGGGCGCGCTGCTGACGACCCCGCAGAGAGCACTAATGAAAGAGTCAGGGCTTACACTAGCGCCAGTAATCTTAGACTCCAGACAACAGCGATTCACAGCGAAACCTGCAAACGCATGCATTAGCAAGGTGAAGGAGCTCCACCACAACCCCTCCTCAGGTGCACCGATATGCAGAGTAATCAGGGAGGAGCATGAGCATGGCCGGAGAACTGATGGCAGGGATTGGCTTCCCCCGGGGGAAGAATCAGTGGTATGGAACTCCATACTGGACGACAGCACCGCAGCCAAGAGCGCAGCGCAACGTTGGGCAAGAGAGAAGGAAGCCAAAGTCGGAGTAGGGGTCTGGATGTTGTTGACAGATTCATCGCGCTCAGACGATGGCCCAGTTAGAGCCGAGGCAGTGTGCAAACACGGAACTCAATGGAGGCCTCGCCGCAGCGTTCTGGGCACTGGACTTATGGAGGTATTCCACACTAAACTGTGGGGAATCGGACTCGCGCATGACGTGGCTATCGAGAACTGAGATACATTGCAGAAGCGTGCAGTGAAGATAGTGGCTGTCTTCTGTGACTCACACACTGTAATTCGACGAACGGCACACCTGAAGGCGGGCCCTGGGTAGCGTCTGGCGACGCTGTGTAATGGCAGTCATGATTATGTTCTTGCCAAATGGCACGAGACAGGTCCAGGGCCGAGTAACGGCTGTAACGGGCGGGGTCAGGCGTAGGTGATATTGGAAAGAAGACAAGACAAGACAAGACAAGAGTCGAAGCTGTTTCAAAGTCGTAACTTGCTTTGCTATACAAGAGAACGAGTAAAGAGAGAAGAAAAGGAAATCCTCCAAAGCCATCAACACTCTCTTTATATACAATTCGTCTGCCACCCTCGGACCATTCCTCATGCTCCGATGTACCATCCGAATCTCATCCCATGATCTTACACACCACTCCGTTATTCCTTATTGTAACAACCACGCCACCTCACCTAACATCGCAACATCTCAATCCACTTCTTTCTGTTACTAAATTATACCGCCACCATCTCGTCGCTTCCTCCGCGTCTTCCAACGTCTCCGCCATTCCGTGATACAATTCCTTCCACACCTTCCGTATCTTTCTTCTATTATTCCCAAGTATCTCCGTACCTTCTTGCGCCGTGACAGTATCCCCCCCTTAGGTTCGAGGTCCTCCGAGAACATTCTCCAATGGTCCGGGTTTCCCTGGATACCGTCTATGGAACTCGTCCACAGCCTGTAACCCATTAACGAACTTCGCTGGTTCCCAAGTAAGGGAATCATAACCCGTCCATCGGATATGATACTGTAATTGACTCCAATACACTCGGCTATCCTCAACGCTGGATACTTGATACTCCTCCTCGCCATGTACCTCAACAGGAGGTGGAGGGAGTACTACCTGTCCCTCCAACGGATCCTCAACAACGGGGTCCAAAAGCGAAACAGGTTGTACTCGATGGATCCGAATTGACGCCGGTAAATCCAGCTCATAAGCATACGGGGATACCTGCTTTTGTACCCGAAAAGGTCCCAGGCGTTTCCAATCCAGCTTGCGAGTATGGCGAGTAGTTCGTACATGTCGTGCATCCAACCATGCCTTGCATCCGACCAGAATATTGGGTCCCGGAATACGCCCTCTATTTGCACCTTCTTCTTGTACCGCTTGGCCGCCGCTTCATCTCCACTCTCAGGTGCTCATGAATCTGTTCCATCGCAGCCTGGATCTGATCTGCCTCCCATCGTCGTTGATCCCTTTCCTGAGTCGGTTTTCCGGCGAAAGACATTCGTGGATCCACGCCTTGGACTGCAAAAAAGGGGGTACACATAGTTGACTCTGATAATCCATTATTCGCGGCAAACTCAGCAAGGGGTAACCACTGCACCGAATCATCCTGTTGGTGGTTAACGAATATACGAACGTATTGTTCCATTCCTGCGTTCATTCATTCAGTCAGACCGTCTGTCTGTGGATGAAATGCTGTAGACATCCGTCGATCAATTCCTAACCGGCTGCATATCTGTCCCTAGAAGGTCGAAGCAAACTGAGGTCCTCGGTCCGAGACAACAGACTTTGGCAACCCACGGAGGCGTACGACTTCTCGAAGAAATAACTTAGCTAGTCCTACAGCATCTATTGTTGTATGACAAGGAACAAAGTGACGCATTTTCGAAAGTCTGTCTACTACCACCCAAACTGCATCAAACCCTTCGCACTCTGGAAGCCCAACCACAAAATCCATTGAAATATCTTCCCATGGTGTCTCCGGTACAGGTAAAGGTCGAAGTACTCCGAACGTTGCATGCCTTGTGGTCCTAGATCATTGGCACCTATGTCAGTTCCGTACGTACTGATCCACCTGTTTCCTCATTTCCTTCCAATGATACTGTCTATGCAAAAGATCGAAGGTTTTTGCTCGTCCTGGATGCCCAGCTAACGGAGTATCACGATGCTCCTGTATTAATCGCAATCGTAATTGATCTCCTTCAGGAACATACCGCCTCCCTCTATACCATATCTGTCCCTCCTTTTCTATGCACTCTGCTACTGTAATATCCCTCAAGCTACCTCCCTGTCTAATGGCCTCCAATATCTTCTGAGGTAGCGGATTGTCCATATATGCTTGAGTAAAAAGGTCGGTTATCGAAGGAACTTCTTGTTCGGGCATATCGTTGGCTGATATCCTCAATTGTTCCGGAAGATTATGCGGTTTTAAAACAACCTGTTCCATATTTCTTAGTCTTTCATCCCCCCCCTCAGGGAGGTCTCCCGGCCTCCTCTTTAACGCATCTGCTTTCCCATTCGACTTTCCCGGACGGTAGACAATCTCATAATCAAACCGCGTTAAAAACTCGGACCACCGTGCTTGCCTCCTATTTAAAAGCTTTTTTGTCATGCAATACTCCAGATTCTTATGGTCAGTTATCAATTTTAAGGGGTACCGAGCACCCTCACACTCAGGTCTCCATTCTTCGAGTGCCTTGATAATCGCCATTCGCTCTTTATTGTATATATCATAATTGCACTCTGCTGGTGAACGTTTCGTCGAAAAATAGGCTACTGGATGCAATATTCCTTCGTCATCCCGCTGAGACAATACTCATGCGGATACCTAATCGGATGCATCCGTTTCCATAATCACTTCCCTCTCATGATCGAAATGTCGAAGTGCTGGTGCTGTAGTAAACTCCTTTACCATTTTCTCGAAAGCGAGCTGTTGTTCTGACCCCCATACAAACGGCTCATCCTTCTTTGTAAGCCTGGTTAGCGGTTCTGCTTTCTCAGAATACTTAGAAATAAACCGTCGATAATAATTGCAAAACCCCAGGAATTGTTGTACTTCAAAATGATTGTTTAATCGTCTGTTTTCCGTCTTCTTTTCCTTACTCCAATTCCGTACGGTCTCAACCTTATCCTCGTCCATTGAAATCCCTTTTGTTGATATAATCAATCCCAAATACCTTACTGTCTCCTAA
>Ga0307512_10000974_pt1 | contig 42139 bp, 45 predicted proteins | sample 14_EM_MG_FD_200267 | JGI IMG/M metagenome (GOLD analysis project Ga0307512, IMG submission 200267) | Populus trichocarpa ectomycorrhiza microbial communities from riparian zone in the Pacific Northwest, United States - 14_EM | ecosystem: Host-associated > Plants > Roots > Unclassified | place...
CTGGAAGAACTGCACTCCAAGTCGCAGCAGGAAGCGAAAATATTGAGCTCACTCGGATGCTGTTAGATGCTGGTGCCGACGTCAATGCTCCGGCCGCTATCCATTCTGGAAGAACTGCACTCCAAGCCGCAGCAGGAAGCGAAAATATTGAGCTCACTCGGATGCTGTTAGATGCTGGTGCCGACGTCAATGCTCCGGCCGCTGACTATTCTGGAAGAACTGCACTCCAAGCCGCAGCAGGAAGCGGAAATATTGAGCTCACTCGGATGCTGTTAGATGCTGGTGCCGACGTCAATGCTCTGGCCGCTGGCTATTATGGAAGAACTGCACTCCAAGCCGCAGCAGGAAGCGGTAACATTGAGCCCGTTCAGATGTTGTTGGATGCTGGTGCAGACGTCAATTTTGCCATCGACAGCGACAATATTCAAGCAACTGCACTCGGGCCGGCGGTTAAGGCGGGCAATATTGAGCTAGTTCGGATCCTGTTGGATGCTGGTGCAGACATCGATGCTCCCACCTTCTACTGTAAAAATAAATTTACCGCACTCCAAGCAGCAGCGGAAACTGGCAACGTTGACTTAGTTCGAATGCTGCTGCTTGCAGGTGCAGACGTCAATGTAATCTTCGACGACGACGACTACAACCACGATTGGTGTAAACAAAACGACGAGGATTGCGGAAGAACTGCACTCCAATTAGCAGTAAGCTGCAACAATGTTAAGCTAGTTCGGTTCCTGCTGGATGCCGGTGCAGACCCCAATACGTTGATCATCGACGGAGACACCACACTCCAAATAGCAGTGAAAACAGGCAAGATTAAGCTCGTTCGAATGCTGGTGGCTGCGGGTGAAGACGTCAATGCGCCGGCCCCCAATAACGACGATGACGACGACGGCTACGACGGCGACGACGGCTACGACGGCGACGACGACAGTATTGGAAGAACCTCTCTACAAGCAGCGGTGCAACGAGGATGCCTTGAGCTAGTTCGATTCTTGTTAGATGCGGGTGCAGATGTGAATATGCCGGCCAGCAGCGGCGATTTCGGAAGAACTGCACTACAATCAGCAGTGGGAAAAGGCAATATTGAGCTAATTCGAATCCTGTTAGATGCGGGTGCAGATGTCAACGCACCGGCAGGGCCCAGGATGGGAATAACAGCACTTCAAGGAGCTGCAATTAAAGGCCATCTTGGCATCGCTCTCATGCTTCTCAAGGCCGGTGCGGATGTCAATGCGCCACCGTCAGATTATAAAGGGAGAACAACCCTTGAAGGAGCAGCGGAACATGGCCGACTGGATATGGTGCAATTGTTGCTTAATGCTGGTGCAGAAATCAATGCTTCGGAGGACGGGCGGAATTTTAAGGCAGTAGAACTAGCAGAAAGCGAGGGCCATATAACAGTAGCTCGACTGATTACAAGTTATCTGAAGGGTAAAACCGAACAGTCATGAGCAATTACTTCGGGTAAGCGCGCCCCGTGTTTGGGTTGTTTAGGAGCTTATTGAATGGGTTTTAATAGGCGTTGCATAGAACGACAAGTTTATTTCCTTTGGATATCTAGCGGGTAAATCACGGAGTTCGGATGGAAGGGCAAGAGTGCGTTAATGGCGGCACTGGGGCTGTGTGCGGAGTGGGGATAATGTTGCGCTTGGTACGGGTTATGACGTCTGCTGGGTGCTACGGAACAGGACATGCATTGACGGTCGAGGGCTTCACGAATGGGGGTCATCTGTATTTGTTGCCGAATGTGGGGTTTGGAGTTGGGAGTACTTAGGCACTTGGAGGAGAGTTTCGCGTTCATGTGCACTGAATATTGTATTGATTTGAGATCGCTTCTTTCTGCAAGTAACATGCAAGACTTTGAATCGACTCTGCAATGTCCGGTGCTAGCGAGATATGTATGTGCCTCACCAGCTGTATTACACGCTAGAGTACTGGGGATCTCCCGGGACGCCCGTCTCTTCTGTGGCCTAGGTTTGTTTGTTTGTTTGTAATCATATTGCATTCGGCCGCTGGCGGCCATGGCATATCCTGTACACATTTCCTCCCCGCTTCTTCCGTAACATAAAGAAACAAAAGCAAAGTTGCGAGTCCTCTTCCCCAATCACAAAAGAAAACCGCCAAAAAACAACATCAACTTTTACACCCCCCCATCACTCGACTCCTCATGATCTGAGTTTTCCGCCTCCTCCACCACTCCGCTAATTCTGCCGACATCTGTACAGGATAAAAAATCCAACAAAGCCTGCAAACATTTTTCTTCTGCAAAAACGAGAGACATTGGCAATGAAATCTTTGGCTTCTTTAAAACCTTTTCGACCCCCTCATACCCATCTTCCCCCTCTTGCCCATCAACCCAAAGCCTTTTTTGTTCTCGTTTCCATCTCTTACACCACTTAAACAAGTGGTCTCTTGTCTGATATTCATGCCCACACCACCAGCATTTCATATCTCTTCTTTTTCCGATCCACAATAGGTATTTCGCTATCAGTGCATGTCCTGACTTAAGCTGATAAAACCTCGCCGCAATTGTCTTTTTGGCTCCCATCACCGCACTGTTACCTCCCTTCTTCACCAAATCATACCGATAACTGTGCTTTGACTTCTTCCCCAACTTTTTTATTTCTTCTTTACTTTCTTCCCATTTCACTTCCGTTAACCTTCGGCTAATATGGGTGAAAGAAACATAATCTAAAAACGGTAGCGGGTTTTGCGTCTCAGTATAACTTCCGCAATATTTGTACGCCGCCTTTGTTGCTTGTTGATCCGCTTCTTCATTGCCTTCTATCCCCTTATGAGCAGGTACCCACCGGTACTCCACCGAGATATTTTTCCTGGCTAATGCATCGGCCCAGTTCATCGTTCGTAGCGCTATTCTGTGGCCTAGGTACTTACTGTGTACATCACTAGTCCGGATCCTCTCACCCAACCTGTTTTCTCTGGAGCGACCGCAGCCTCTCTCTTCCATAAGTCCACCAACGCATGCGTAGGACTGAACTGCTAGTCAGGCTGTTTCCAGGGATGAGTATCCTATCACTACAAACTTCACGAAAGTGTACGGGTTGTGCGACCGAGTGATGGACCGTGACCACGATTTCATTGTTACCCCGAGTTAGTCTTCCTCGGTTAGGTACTTAATCTTAGTCCATAAGATGGCTTGGATATGGCGTGGCTATGTGCTAGCGAGAAAACAAAGCCTGTTTGACAGACCACATAATCTCTTCGCCAATAAGCTGTCGTACGCAGCTGGGAAGCAACATCCAAACTACAGTCGAACTATGTCTATGAAGGCCCCTCTAGAAAATATTTAAACTTTCGGGAAATAACAAATATACCCTATCTGGTCATACATAAAAACTAGCACTATCAACAACGTCAACTAAAGACTAAAACCGCACCTTGTCACACCATTGTCAATACGCGCGCCTTCGACAACACTCTCCGCTTAGGAAAGCCAAGATTTTATGCGTGGCACCATTCATGGCGACATCTTTGGCTGAACTTTGGCTCCACGATAATTTAGTAGTATCCGCACTTTCACTGACGGATTGAGTGTAGCAGCAATACAGTGAACAGTGAATCCTTCTAGACCTTACTAGACTGAGAAGTCGACTCCGACCTAACGATGACATTAGCAACCTAGTACTACTCAGTATTGACTCTAGCTAGTAGTCTTTACAGCAACTTGCTGGAGCGAATGTTTTACGCCAGTTACAAGCAAGCGATAGTCGACAGACAGACATCGAGATATTGCACATGGGGAGTATCCCGACAACTTTAGCTCCGTAGCTCGATGATACAGTGAACCCTGGCGGGCTTCACTTGATAGAACAACCGACATGACTGAGTGAAGTGTTGGGGAGGATAAGGTAGGTGGGTTGATGGAGAAGTTGAGTGCTTTATTTGGTTTTATTGGAGGAGTTACTGAAGGGGAGGCGGATGGAGTTAGTGGCTGTGGTGTCGAAGTGAAGATGCCCAGTGTGCTCTCCGTTGTGTAGCAGTGGTGGGTGAGGAAGCCACAACTTGGACTCTGGGGGTTTTCCCTAGGGGAGTGGCGGGAAAATTGGAGTATGTATTTATGCCATGATCGGTAACCGTCGAATGCATTATGATTACAACATACCATTATCAAGTCCCAGCCATCGCAAATACCATTCATTGACATCATAACCCAGATACTACGCTCTAGCCCTTACAGTCGAGTCCTGCCTGTAGGTAGACCTCTGTGTAACGGCTTATCAGAGAGCCTACTCCACCCCGTCGCCCGCCTTTAGCCCCCACGCCTTCATGATTTTACCCGCTACCACATCACCAACGAGATATGCCGAGACCTGTGCGTGGTTGCTGTATGATTGTTAGCCAGGACAGTATCTAAAACGAAAACAAGAAAGGGAACGGAACGAAACCAAAGGAAGGAGGGCGAATGAAACATACTTCATCACCACCGGCACAACGCTCGTATCTGCAATCCTGATCCCTTTCAGGCCCTCAATTTTACCACCAGAATCAACAACCCTCAACGGATCCCCCTCTTTTCCCATCCTCATAGTACCCATCCCGTGGTAACCCTGATCCAGTCCGCCATTTCTAAGCCAGCGTTCAATCCCAGCATCCGATTCATCATCCAAGCCATTGATGTAGAATCCGTTCACAGCCTTCTCTTCGTTCATCTTCACTTTTGTTTTATTTGCGGCAATATATAACGGTTCCTGATTGTAATTGAGGAGTTCTATCCCCTCAACGATATTTCTGTATCTCTTGCTCCTAAAGATCTTGAGAACCGTCTTCACCGTTTCGACAGCTATCCGGACATCCATGGGGTGCTCAAAGTACCTCGGATCAATGACCGCTTGATCATTGGGATCCCTACTTGCCAGCGTAATCTCACCTCTCGCAAGCTGGTTTTGATGCAGCTGGAATATTCTGGCGTAAGAATTTGGCGTCTCGCCCTCAGGGATAGACCGGCCAGACGGGAGCCACCCAGTAAGGTAAAAGATCTCTGTATCTGGGCGTTTAGGATCTAGAAAGAGAGCCTTCTGGGTAGCATTGAGGAGGTTCCATTCCGGCCACGACTTGCGGTCAGACAGGGGGTATTTGAGAAATGCTACTCCAGCAGAGGCACCGAAACGGGTCAGTTCACCGGACCCCTCTCCGGCGCCATTGTCGTAGCTCGAGAGCCAGCGCTGTTTTTCCATTTCAAGAAGGGACGGATCAGAGAAGAGAGAGTTTTGTGTAGGAATCTCGAAATCCTGTTTGAAGATCGGATCAAGAAGGGTGGAAGAGTGATCCTATAGAAATTAGCCTCCAACTCTTGGGTTCCTATCGCATGAGAATTTTATTCATACCAACAGGTTCTTGCCAACATTAGGCGAGTTATGAACAACTTTGATCCCCAGCTTCTCCAACTCTTTCTTCGGTCCGACGCCGCTCAAAAGTAAAAGCTTTGGTGTATCAATAAAGCCCGCAGAAACGATGACTTCCTTGGAGGCATAATCTACCGCCTATTAGCCTTCAAACCTAACAAGCAACCAGACGTGACCCACATTTCTCTCCAGACTTCAGCTCCACCCCCACCGCTGTCTTGCCATCAAATATAATCCTTACAACCTTGCTCTCAGTCTTAACCTCTAAGTTTCCTCTCCTCTTTAATCCTGCCCCAATATCTCCAGGTGTATTTAGCAGTTGTGTCGCGGCGCTGCACCTAGCACCTTTCCAGACAGTATGCTGAGCCACCCCAACTCCGAGAGGGTGACCAGAGTTAACATCCGGTACCCTCGCAATACCCACCCCTTCGCAAGCCTCAATAAACGCCTTCAATCCAGGCACAACCTTCTTCCCGGAGCTGTTATGAATTACTCCCTTCCGTCCGTGATTTTTCAGGTCTGGCTTCACAAACTCGTCAAACACTTCCGGCGGTCCGTTGGGATCAAAATTCTCCAGCCTCTTGATTCTCTCCCATCCCTCCTTCGCGCCATACGCAGGATCACCCGCAATCTCAGCCCAGGATTGGAAGTCACCCAGATATCCCTTGGCCCACACCATGTAGTTTAATGCGCTGCTCCCCCCAAGTCCCTTACCACGGTGGTAGACGAGTGTGCGGTTGTTAAGTTCCTTCTGTGGCACTGTGAAGTACATGTAGTTTAGTCGTTGTGAGGAAACGTTTTCGATAAACATTCCTGGAATTAGCGACTTTAAGTTGGGATTTGTTGAGGGGGATTCGGGTGTTGGCGAAAGCGTGTCAAGGCCAGCTTCGAGGAGGAGGATGCGAGGAGGTGGAGAGGCTCGTGAGAGACGGTGGGCGAGGTACGACCCACCTGGGCCGGCTAGAAGGCGTTAGCGGGGAGAAATTAGAGGGTAGGCGGTACGAACCACCGACCACGATGAAGTCGTAATGATCGGCTCCTGCAGGGCACATGGCGGCTAGGGCCGATGCTACGATGAAAGCGCACAACTTCATGTTGAAGACGCGTGTTTTGACGACCAACAAGCGCCCGAGCGTGGAAAAGTCAAAAGCGTGAGAACGTTGAGTGGGGAGAACGTGCTGAGGGCAGTCGTTATCAAAGTAGCGTGAGGACGAAGGAATGAATCCTAGGCGGTATTAATTAAAGCTCAGTCGCTGATAAAATCCCTCGCATGAATTGGGACAATGCAAATCTAGTGACTATCCGGAGGCGCTGTGTCCGGAACTCCAGCGAGAAATGCGGTTGGGAATTTGAAGGTACTGATTCGAGAGAAGCAGCTCAGAGAGAGCAGGAGAGGCGAATGCGAATAGCTATCTGCTAGTACTTCTTAATGAGTAAGCTAGGGTGCACCAAACAGCGTATTGGAAACAGCGGGAGAACGCTGTAAACGTCTTCAGTCTCAGCATATCCAGAGATACGCTCTCTCGGTCGAGAACGGGAGGCCAGTCAAACTTACCCAAAACCAGCCACCAGAACCACGATCAAAACTACTCGTACAAAGTCCTCGATCTTTCCTGCGACAACTGTACGACCTGTTGGAGACTTTTCTTTGCTAGCAGAAGCATCTCCCTCTTTATGCGATTTCTCTGCAGTCCCCCCCGCATTTCAATTTGTGCAACATACTTTACAACACCCGTCTGCCATCTTACCTGTCCACACCCCTCCGGATCGGTATGTATACATAATGCAGGAACCAACACATGGAGGAAATGCAAGTGTACGAATTCCCGGATGTCGATTCGGAAGAATTCGGCAGTACTGCATGCTCTATACGGAAGTCCGGCCGCGATATTGCCTTGTGTGATATTACCCCAGCCATGCACATAGTGGGGCCAACTGTCAATCAGGCAACCCATCAAGCTTGCAGGTGAATTCGGTAAATATTAAAAGTGAAACTTCGCTGCGACGCGAACATGCAGAGAATTAGATGAAAGGCATAAACTCACTGGTGCCTACGATTAATAATTATTACGGGGTTTGCATGAGTGTGAAAAATCACATGTGTAGTAACGGCGGCTCGGAAGTACGATACATGATGAGACAGCATCTAGGTCAGACATCTCGTAGCCAAGTGTGAAGAGCCGCACGAACTGATGAACAGCCCTACAGTAGAGTAGAGTACACCCACCGCAGCAACTTCAAGCCATCAGTTTTTTTATCGTGCTGAAATTTTTGTTCTTATATCCACCCAACATATATTTGAGTAAATTGCTATGTAACCTGCTACCGCTATTGGTCCGGCTTGGAGGACCCCCCATTTTTTTCGTACGATCGGGAACCTCGGGTGGTGCCTAGCCCCTAACTAGTACTGATTTTCTCCACAGAGGGCTAGGGCTTTCCGACGATAATCGAACGTCTCTCGCTGTTTGGCTAACTCGTCCCTATAAACGCTACGCATTCTTACATTCACCGGAGTGTAAGCTCTATCGCACGACTGACGCACCACTTCTAACATGTATACCCAGAACGATGGAGTTTGTGAGCGATGCCGTTGATGAAGTTCGGTATCGATTAAGTTCAGTCAGTTAAAATAGTAAGATAAACAAAAAAGAGCTTCATAACATAATAAATCTCGGGCAGTATACCTTGTTGCTCAATGGTGGTAGAAATGTAGATACCCGGTCAGAGCATGATGCCTCTTCCCCATGGATGCACAGGAATGTATAAAAACCGAGCAAGATTATTCTCAGTAATCTTACACTCATTACGTAGAAAGAGAGAAACGGTAACACTCGAAACACCGATTAGTATTCAAGATATGAACAGATGAAGAAGCTCAACATGCAAAGCACACCCCATCCCAATCAACAAAGCGCCCCAACCAGATGCACGCACTTTGGCCCAACACTCTTAATAAAGCACCGCTTTCATTCCATTACTAAAGACCCAGTAGCCGCCGGCTCTCTGAAGGTTCTTGTCACCGCACTGGTCCCTTATTTGACTATTACTTCCATCAGCACCTTCCCTTCTCTATCATTGTTTTTGGTATAACTTACCCCGCAGCCCAAGCCAAGTCCTCACACTTCATGCTCTTGTTGCTCGATCCACAGAGCGCCAACTGTCCGCCCTTGTAGCTGGCGTGGGTGGTGCACTTTGAACCACCTGGGTTTCCTTGTGCGCACCAGGTCTTGGCATTGACAACTAGCTTCTTGACCTCCTCGATCTCGCTGTAGGTGGGAGAAGCGAAGGTAGTCTCGCAGGTGACTCTGAAGGATGTCAACAAGGAATGAACGGTTTGGGGAGGGAAGGAAATACCCATTGGTGACCGCATCGGTGGTAGAGTTGAGACCGCGAACGGTGATTTTGGAAACGGCGGGAGCTAGACGGAGAGTGTTAACATCGACATACGGAACACCGACAGGGACGGAGAGGTCCTTGGTGTTGACCGGGGCCGAGAAGACAGAAGAGACCAAGAAGATGGTCGCGATTAAGAAGAGAAGTATGAAATGGTGAAGGGAATGCATTGTTATGGTTTTTGGTTGTTTTCTGTTTACTGTCGTTACGGTCGTTATCGTGGTTTGGAGTAAGAAGGGAGTTGGTTGTTTACGCGGTGAACAGGAGTGTCAATTGAAGGAGTAAGTTCTATTTGTGCGGGACTGTTTTTGTGCGTTATTACTGAAGTGGGCAAGAATACTGAACAGTTCAGGAGGGAGGGGTTTTTAACAGTCACCGCCCTGAACTCCATACGAAAACTGGACGACTGTTGGACATTGTGTGCACGAGCATATACTGGACCAACATTGGTGGTTAAGTACAATGGTAGTGGTACCTATCATTCAGCCTGCAACCTGAGCATCTTACGATTAATGGAAAACCACCGTTCACAATAAATAATGACCCTCACCCCACTTTCGAATCCATCCATCCTCCCTTCCTTCGCACCTTCTCTTCATACCTCAATCTACACCAGAAAACACTCAACCCAACTTTATCAACCTATCAATCCAAAACAGCAGCAATGCGTTTCCTCCTCTTTGTCGTCATCCTGGGATTCCTCATGTCCCTTGCGGCTTGTGTCCCCGTTGGCAACACCGAGCTTTCCTCCGTTAAAGCAGACACCAAAGGTTCCGTCAAGAGCGTTAGGGTTCCCAGTGCTTCAGCGCACATCAAAGAGTTCATCAAGACCGTCAAGATCCCTTACGACTTCGGTAACAGCACCATCATGGACAACGCCACCTCTTTTGGGTACTTCCCATCCTCTTCCTCCTCTTCTTTGTTATCTCCCCTACTAACGCTCCAAAAGAACGTTGAAATGCGAGACCTCCTGGGCCTCTCCAACTTATACCGAAATCGATTATATGACCAAATATCTCGACATGTCCTGGCCGTGGGAAATCTGCGCACAGACCAATCCAGGTGGTTCCGGGTGCACTACACATGCCAAACGCTTTGGTGGTGCTCTCGCCCTTTGTGGAACCGCCCCGTGGAGCGTCAAGTGCCATGAACTCGCTTGGGCTGGAAGGTAAGCAATCCCCAGACATAGATAAAGTAGGAGAGAAGCTGATAAATGGGTAGGCAAATCAAGAAGGGCTGTGGAGACAACAATAAACAGAGAGCTGGAGGGTATTATGTGTTTGATGAATACCTGAAAGCTGCCTTGTATTAGAGCTGGCTATGATTGCTGAGTCTGCGTTCGTACAAGCGCCAAGGGAAATCTGTTTGGAGGTTATTTAGCTGCTGGTTCTGTGTAGATAAATACCCCCATGGATTTGAAGGCGACTCAGCTAGATACATTTCGAATGAAAGCAATTTGAGAATTGTCTAACTACCTTACATTGATCTTACATAAAATAGCATATCCTCCCACCACCCAGACGCTGGAATTTAAGCATAAGTGCTCTCACAAACCGCGGGTCGGCATTAATTACAGCAATCCTCTTCCCCCAGTATTTAGTAGTTAAAAAGTTAAAACATCACGTTCCATAAAAGACAGAAACCAACCGCCCCACCATCCAGAACGCCAGCAATAGACCGCCCAACTTCCCTTCCAGGCAAAAACGCCGACATATAAAGAACGTAAGAAAGTATTACTGTCTGCAGCCGTCGTCAATCCACAATAACCACCGCCCTATCCGGCTGTACCTCCTCTCCGTCCTCCTCCGTTTCATCATCTTCCTCTTCCCCCTGCAACTGCAACAATACGGAGTTAAACTGATCCACCATCCCCTCAATAACTGCAACATGCACCAGCGACTGCCCCGCAATATCTGCTATCTGTAGCGCCAGTCTCCGGACCTCCACAATATCATTCGACGAGTGCAACAGCGCGGTTAGCTGGGATAGATGCTCGGCCTTGTCAGTATCGGGTCGTGGGAGACGGGGAACGAATGGCGCCGGCGCCGCCTCCTGGGGTGTTCCTGGTTCCCCGCCGTTGCGAACCACCTCCTTCCCCTTATCCCTTCTCGCCACTGGCGACGCGCTCAACTCGCTCTCACCGCTCTCATCGTCACTTTCCTCCTCCTCCTCCTCCTCTTCCTCGCTCCCACTCTCCATATCCCCAACATCTTCCCAATCCCCCGCTGTCTCGGGACGTCCAAACTTCTTCTCCAACTTCCACCTCCCCAAAAAGCTCCGCACCCACCACTCGCCCACACGATCTCCGCATCTTGTAGAGTCCTCGCGCCGGCTTATAATCGACATTGCTATCCTTGTGAGCATCCGCAGTCGCAGTTCGAGCCCCATCTCCTCGAGCAGTTCGATGTATCGTAGCACCTGTTTCTCTTCATCGTCGGAGAGGACACGAGCTCTGGAGTGTTTTCGGGATGCGGCGTGGAATTTGGCGGCTTCGGCACGCGGTCGGAAGCCACGCATCCGCCGCGTTAGGGTCGTACGCGGGACCCTGTGGAGATTGGACACCTTGCGTAGGGACATGGTGGGGTTCGCGGTCATGTACTTAAGTGCGGCGAGGATACGCCTTTCTTGCCCCGTGATGGATGCGGGAAGAGGAGGCATTGAGTGAGATTGTGGTGGTGTAGTGGTGGTAGTGCTGGTTGTGATGGCGCTGGAAGGGAAAAAACGATGAGGTTGGGTTTAGGTTCTGGGTGGGGCGGGATGGTTGTTGGTTGGGTGGGGTAGCGATATGCAGGGGAAAGGAACTGTCAACTGCAGAGAGTGGAGATGACTGCAGGTCCCCCGTATTGCTTTGTTTTTCTGGATAAAAATGAGCTTCGAAGAATTTGTTATCTTTAGAGTTAAACTCGAAGCTCATAGCTATGGAGGCCATTTCTGTCAAAATATGCCGTCACGTGAACGTAAGCTCTAGTACGTTGACGTCGACGTGCATAAGTATGTACTTAAGTACTAGATTTTAGACCACGATACACCTGTTCTGAAATCCAGTATTTAGTGGTTCTAGCTGCGCTCGATTCCCAGCTATATTCGATTCGCAGGCACACTCGACTCTGTGCTCCTATCTAATTACTCTATACAAAGGGGATTCCATCAACTCCAACATCAACCCATGATAACTCCATCAATTGCAGTATGATTAAAATGCTTGTTAGACGTAAAATGATTACCCGATAGGCTCTATATGGACATGCCCCCAGATCGTGAATCCGCAGAACTGTTCTCGAGCGGCAGCTAAACATATGCTTTTCAAAGCGAGGACACTCCCGGGAATCGAGTGCAGCTGGGAGCTGGGAGCTGGAGTTAAGTGCACCTGGGAATACAATTGAGTCCACCTCAAGAACGCAGTTAAGTGCACCTGGGAGCATGGAGCCGGGTATTGCAGTCAAGCACCCGGAAGCAAGGGGTCGCACAGCTGGGAGTCGAGCGCTACAATACTGGGATTCAGAATCCTATGCGTATCAGGCATTGAAATCAAGTAATTATGCATGTCGACATACCAGAGTTTACGTCGACGTATTTTAACAAAGACGGGCACCACACATAGCTAGGTGGAGTTGGCCCAAACTACAGCTATTAGTGGAAACCCTCACCTTCTCGGTTTGTTTTTCAATCGAGGCGGAACTCTACCCATAACTCAGATTCTACCATTGAAATCTCAAACATCGCTAAATTCATGACCGCTTTCAAAGATCGCGCGAATTTCGGAAAGCATCGTCAACTTTCCAGCTTTCCTCCGATTTCGTAACGTCGCTCCTTTCGCTACCGGTCTCCTTTCACAGTCTGTCGCAGCCTTTCACAGCGTCTCTCTATTCGCAGCTGGTCTTCTTTCGTACCGTATAATGTGCAATGTGCAATGGGTCTCGTTTCAAATCTACACTGGGTGCGATTGCGTATACGGCAGTTCGATGTTCTCTATCTATCTATCTATCTATAAACAGCGATTCTGCGTTCACCGGGAGCTCGTAGAGATGATGGTACTTAAGTGCACTTAGAGATGGGTGAACTTGGAGACGGTACTTGTGTGCACTTAGAGAAGGTGCTCGGAAGCTGGGTGGAGATCGTCGATCTGGGCTGGCCTGGAACATGCTGGAGACGGCAGAGATGTACTCGTCGGGAGCAGGCTGGAGACGGTCGATCTGAGCTGGTTGGGAGCAGGCTGGAAACCTTGACTCTCAACAAGCTTGTGATGGCTAATGTGGGCTGCGAAGCCTGCGATGACAAACGCTCATTTAAGGTTTCGTTGGACGATTCTAGTCGGCGACTAGTCCTATCTTTGCGTACCATTGGTAGACACGTATATATATATCCGGCGCCGAATCCTTCATTCCCTACCTGCCAACATTGATCGAGTGTCTCCAGCAAGCTCTCGTCTCCAGGTTTCCCAGGCCAGTGAACCTAGAGTCTAAGTTTCCCAAGCCGGTAAACCTAATTCCGAGCTATAGCCTTGTCCGCTAGAAAGCTGGAAAGTCGCTCTGCGATCTCCCACCGGAAAGTTAGAAATATCCCCGCGCTTTCAAAGTGGCGCCGAAGATATCAACTGATTTCAGGCTTTCGTGCCGGTGAAAGCTGGAAGTCGACTTATGAAAATTCGTGAAGAAATCTACTCTACTTATAATGGTTCTCTCTCCCTCACTCCCCCCTAAAAATTGGCCTCCGTTTCTCCTTGAACGCCACCAATGCCTCATCCCGATCCTTGGTCCCCACCACCTCCAAATAGCCCCTATTCTCCGCCTCCTCATCCCGCGCCGTCACCACTCTCTTCGCAACCTTAATCGCGATTGGAGCACCAGTACAGATTTCTTGCGCCACCTCGACAGCCGCATCAATTGTTCTCTCCCTCCCCTCCTCCTCCTCCTCACCGATATTAACAATCCTATTCGCCAGCCCGATCTGTACCGCCTCAATGGCTCCCACGCGTCTTCCCGTGAGCACAATATCCAACGCTCTACTCGTCCCCACAAGTTCGGGCAGTCTATAGGTTCCACCAGCGCCGGGAATAATGCCGAGCCTAGTCTCGGGCAATCCCAGCTGAGCACCCGGCGCTACGATGCGCAGATCCGTGGCCAACGCTAGTTCCAAGCCCCCACCCAACGCGAATCCGGAGATCGCGGAGATCGTCGGGATCGGAAGGGTCTCGAGCATGCGGAGCGTGGAGCGCAGGTTGGAGAGGAATGTTGCAACCTCGTCCTGAGACATGGAACGCCGCTCTTTCAGGTCCGCGCCGGCACAGAAGACGCCGGGAACTGCGGAGCCGAGGACTAGCGCGCGTGTTGTAAAGTCCTCGCCAGATGCGATCGGGGCGAGCGTTTTGGTAAGGGTGGAGAGGAGCTCTCTCGAGATTGCGTTCTTGGCGAGTGGCCGCGAGAAGAGGAGGAGCTTGATCAGGCCGGTGTGTGGAGCTGGGATGGTGGTGATTGTTATCGGCGGGTCGGAGGGAGAGGCGGAGGAGTTGCGCCGCGTGTTGGCAGGGAGGGAGAAGATATTGGGACGCACATTGCGGGCGATGAGGGGGCGGAGGAAGAGGTGGAGTGGAGGTCGCATAATTGATGGTGATCACGGTGAGTAAAGGTTGACAGAGAGTAGATGAGAATTGGGGTGATGTCATGGGTTAGTGTTACACGAGGTTAAAGTTGCCGATGGTAGCCGGCTTGGTACTTCAGGTGTTACACGAAACGTGCTTGCATCTCGTTTCAACTGAAATATGATATGACAGCGGGGAAAGGATGTGAGACGCTCCGAGGCCAGTCCATCTAAATCTAGACCCTGCAACTGCATGCCATCCTCATCAAGGGTCACTCGTTCATTACATTATTGTACTATCCTGCAAAGTTGTTGTCGGAATAGCGATCAATAAGCTATTCCACTTTGAGTGTGTATCCGGGTTTTTGAAACACAGACAAGCGCGGCAGTTTGATCCGCCTGACTCCGGCACTTTGATCATGCAAGCCTGGAAACGGCTGCATTCTACCGAAATAGTGACGACCGGCTGCAAATGTAGCTATTGGTAACGACCGGCAAGATGTCAATGGTTGAACGATGCAATAAAACGCCCATTGAGTTTAGTTGCAGTCGATTCTTCTAATGCTAGTATAGACAGGAACTTAGACGATGCTGCAATGGAAGATAGAACCGGAGCGTCGACTTTGCCCTCAGCTGTATACATGAATAGACGCGAGGTTACAGCTCTACCAATGGGTTACAAGAAGACTTTGGCATGCCAATCCTACCCAAATATGATTATCTCAACCTACGCCGTTCCTTGGATACCCTGTGGGTCGGGGCTCGTTGCTTTGTTGGAGATTTGGGAGTAGGAACGCAGTGGTGTGTCGCAAGTATATACGTATTGGTTGCTCGGGATAAAGAAAACGCCTCAGGGCGCCGGTTGCGTTTCAATCTTTCAGTCAACGTCTTGCATCGGAAACTGACCCCACTTCGAAGAAAAGAACTGCCATTCCTGCTCCCACCGGTCAAAAGAACCCCTCTTTAGAGTACAACCGGGGAGACAAAAGCGGGTCGGAACGCAGATTACAGCATATTAGCAACGTTGTTATCAATGTGCATGCACAACAGAACTGTGACCATTTATCCTGAGCAAGTTTTGCTCATGTGAGACTCCAAACTGTAGCTGATATCCAGGCGTGTTTGAAGCCGCAGGAAGGGAGTGGTATATAATAACCGGTCTCACCCACCACCCAACACCCCATAAACTCAAGCGAGATAGCACACGACAGTATCCTCAATTGAAATCATACACACTTATTCATATTCATAAACTTTGTCCTCACCTACTCAGCCATCAATCATGCCGAACCGAATGACAAAAGATGATTCGAGCCGAATCCAATCGACGCAGGTGTGTAACTATCTACCAACCCCCCGAAACCCCACCCCAGTTATTAAATATACTGCAGCTAACTTGAACTCGAACAGGCCAAAGCAGGTCACGATACAAGCTCCCAAAGTTTTTCCGCCCGTGCTCAGTCTGCCGGCGATAGGTACGCCAACACCAGCAACAGCGGGAGTAGCGGACAGAGTGGAACTACTTCTTCGGGAAGCTACGGAAATGCCGCGGCGGGGAAGAAGTAACAGTGACAACCAATACAAGGGATTTGGAGGCGATTTAAAGGGAGGAAATTTTTGAAAAATCAGGTTGTTGCTTTGTTTATGATGTACGGGGATGGGGTGAGGATGAATATTGAATTTTTTTGAACAATGGGCCAGGATTCTGCAATAATAAAATCTTCAGTTCTGGAAAATCGATATACCATTTGAAAGTATCAACTACAACTAATCGCGATCGTCTGGTGGCGGATTACTTTTGTAACTTGAGATCTTGTTATGTTCTGGATATGCCATAAGGTATATAGACATCATCTATTTGGCAATTTGCGTGTATGATTGACGGCGAAAGCGAGGTTAAGTCGGGGTTAAGGCGGCGTTGAAATCAGACACCCCCCCACCCCATACTTGTCCCCATCAGTCCCATCATCCCTTAGGCTTTCCAAACAATTAATCTCCGGACATCTGATTGAGTCGAGGTCATTGCATGGGCCACTAAAAGCACTTGATCACAAAGCTACCGATTAAATCATTTCATGAGTGAACCAAGAATAATGTCGAGGGATGATACGTAGTCAAGCAGACGTCTCGCGAACTGGATGAAAAGTTTGTGAATTGGGCGGAAAGGCTCGGGGAATTGCAGAGTTCGCTAACCGGTCACAACAGATATAATTCGGAGGTTTAGAATTGGTGGCTGCGAATTGCTGCGAAATTTGGTACAGCGCAAGACGGAGCGACATATGTTGGTAGATTCGTAGCTGCATACATAATGCAGCATCGCACTTATCCATTCGGGGCTGAATAGGCCGTGTACACACATCGGTCAATCCACAGATGATCTGGTCGATCTGTGAACGCTGAAAGTCTCCAATCCCGGACACTCAGAAGTGGGAGGTAGGCTGTGGGAGATACTTACTTAAGTAGGTATATAACTATCCCTGGACTGTGGAGAAACACAACCTTCAATTTTCGGGTTCACAATATCAGATGAGAGGTACCTAACTTTGGGTCCCGTCCCGTCCGCACCACGTAAGTGCCTTCGCTCCTGCCCTCAATGAAACAACCAAAACTTGAATGTTGTGGCAGCGAGTTTTCACCAAGATAGATAAGGTAAATCCGAAATTTTTGTTCGAGAATTCTCACCGATTTAGCCAAATATGATACAGAGTGATTACAGCGAGGAGACCCGCACACACCACCCAGCGCCCATTTCCCGTGAGACGGCGGCTCAGGTACCTGCGTACTGTACATGCGTTCGTTAGTGCCTGTGGTTAACGTAGAATTCCACTTAGCACTTGTTATCGCTTCAAACTATGAGCTTAGAAGACCCTTGAGTGATAGGCGATAGGCGATCATACAAATATCCCCCAGATTTCTGTAATCTCGGGACTACCATAGCTTCAGTCGGCTACTCTGATACATCTGAAAGCATTTCAATTACCATTTGTCAACCGTTGGCAGTGGCGGTGTCGGCGGGCTGCTACTTCAAGCAGGGACAGTTACGCCGTTCCGATGCGGCAGTGGCTTTCTTATCAGCAGATAGCGGGCAGCCGAATAAGTGCCCGCTATTGACGCTAAATAGCCGCCGGGCTCTTGGCTGCTCTTTTCTTCTCTAGAGTACGAGATCAAGAGTCAAGGGGATGGAATCAATGTTTAAATATTACACAGGCAAGCCGGGGTGGGAGTCGGACAATAAGCCTTACACGCAGGGCGGGGTGCATGTGAGATGGTATCGGCAATTGAATTGAGTTTGCAATATTGATGAATGTGGAACCGTTGCGTTACACCGAGTGCTGAACCGTGGAGTCGGGACTTCCTACTTCTTGTCGTAGCGAGCAAAAACGGTCGGACGAATCCCAAAATGTGACACCTTCTGCATCGAACGGATACTGTTACCATGACAATTGTCTTAGGAGCACCTGAATTGGTCCGTTCGGGCTATCACTCTACATGTAGCGAAATATCCTGTTCTCCTAAACCATTATAAAACTATAGAAATTCTGAAGGAATTATAAATTCATATTCTTGAGTATAGACCGGTTGGAGTTGTGGAGATTATTGTTTACGGGAAACAAACAACCGAGATATCCGTTTTCAGAATGTACCACTGGATGTTTTCCAAATGCATTCATTTTCAAGCGGAATGGCTCAGGCTCTCTTTTATGAACCGAATGTACCAGCTGTGATGCGTGCGTTCACCCGTTGCACGACACGGTATATCGCTCGGGCATATGCGACTAGAGTAGATCACTACTTATCTCGCACGAACCCTCAGCTACGTTACTACAATCCCGATAACTTATTATAATTGCCGCACTATGGATATTATCTCATCGGAACTACCGGAACACGGGAGCCTCTCCAGTGCTACTTGACAAAACGGGGGATTTTGTAAAGACGATTATATGCTTTAGTCGCGAGGACCGTTATCTACTGTATTTGGACAGTCTTGGACAGTCTTCAGAATTTAGGACCATCATTTGACCATTTCTGCCTCAACAACCGTATTCCCTGCAGTGGTACCGCTGTTTGTACCAAATGCGCATTCCAGATACTAAATGTGTGACGGTGAGGTTCGATCAGCCAATGAAATCAACCCATCAAGATCTGTAGCTCGTGTTTAGCACAGTGTATGCATATGCGGTGCATAATTCCAGTGCAAGGAATAATGTTCGTCCTAAAAATGACACCTTTTTCTAGTATCCATGAGTGAAGGTGATATAAACCACCCTGTTATCCTTCCTCCAGTCTCCCGCCTACCCACCCAATTCCAACAATGACTCCCTTCCTTCTCCTCTGCCTTGCGACCTTCGCGCTCGCAGCCCCCGCGAACCTAGGCCTCTTCGAGAAGAGGGCGGACATAAACGCCACCACCATTAGCTACAACCCGCTTCTTCCAAACATCACGATCTACGCCACCGGAGGAACAATTGCTGGCAGCGCATCCTCAAACCTTGGCACGACCGGCTACACCTCCGGTGTACTAGGTGTCCAGGTTCTGATCAATGCCGTCCCCGATCTCGTAAACATCTCCAATGTCGCAGGCGTGCAGATTTCAAACGTTGCAAGTGGTGAGGTACGTACTATATATTCCCTCCACACTTGCATTGGTGGAACGTTGCTGACCACACTGTCTACAGCTCACACCCGATAACATCCTGAAATTGTCGCAACATATCAGCAAAGACCTAGAGACCGGACAGGCGGGAGCTGTGGTGACGCATGGAACTGACACTCTCGAAGGTCCTACCTCACCCACCAAATTCTTCACCCCCCACTAACCGCCCGTTGCAGAAACCGCGTTCTTCCTCGATCTTACCACCCGCTCTCCAAAGCCCATCGTGCTGGTGGGTGCCATGCGTCCGGCCACCGCCATCTCCCCCGACGGGCCCATGAACCTCCTAGAAGCGGTGACGCTTGCAGCCAGCGATAAGGCGCGAAACCGCGGAGCAATGATCGTGCTCAATGACCGCATCGGAAGCGCTTACTACACCTCCAAGACCAACTCAAACTCGCTGGACACTTTCCAAGCTGTTGACGCTGGCTTCCTTGGCAACTTTGTCGACGTGGTTCCACGGTTCTTTTACACCCCTGCGCTTGCTACCGGGAAGCCATTCTTCGATGTGTCGAAGACGACGACGCTCCCAAAGGTCGAGATTATTTATTCGTACCAGGGTGTTGACCCTCAGATGGTCTTCGATGCGGTGAGGAGGGGTGCCAAGGGGCTGGTGGTTGCTGGAATGGGTGCGGGGAGCTTTCCGGAGAAGGCAGATGAAGCGGTCTTGAAGGTTGTGCAAGATTATGGCACGACGGTGGTGTTTAGCCACAGGACGATGGATGGATATGTCCCTGGCGCGCCTGTGGGAGGCATTGCGGGAGGATTCTTTAACCCTCAGAAGGCGAGGTATTTGCTCATGTTGGCGTTGAGTGCAGGCTATGATTATGATCAGATTACGGCGCTGTTTCGAGTTGATTAGAAGTTGAAGGGGGCTTGGAGCTTTCTTCAAAGTATATATCTTTTGGATGGAGTTTAGCATGTAATATATGATATTAGAGCATATATGTACTTAGTAGTAGTTAAGAATAATGAATGATAGACCCTTTTAGATTCTACAAGCTCTATGTAGTGAGGGATATGGTATGGGCAGCAGTTCATATGTAATGGATTTTGCATGCATAGCAAATATCTCTAGACTACAGAACACTAGTCGGTACATGCTTCCGACCACCGTCTCCCGTTTTACAGCCAGTATTGTCAGCTATGACTGTATCAATTGGTCCATCAGTGGCATGATTTCATTGTATTCCTGGGGTGAAAATAAAGCTCTGCAAGCCGCGGTAACTGGGAAAACTGGCAATTAGGGCCAAGTGAAATCCCAATTTGGTTCCGAAATAAATATCGCACAAAAAGTTACAGCCCTTTGATATCAATATTCAAACTAGCAGCTACGGCTGCTATTTTTAATGTTCAGTTTGGGAACAATCCTGGAATTGCGGTGCAAAAACTCTATTGACGGCGTTAGGATACTGTACCGGTCGATAAGGTTGATACGTCAGCAGTCACAGAGGGTGTACGTACTTGACTATATTATACAATAGTAAGCGTCACGCAGACTTTGTACTTGCAAGGCTAGAGGTCAGTAGTGACTGTACTAAAGGGTAAAATATATCAAGAGTGCTCGATTGTACAGTAATTATTGATGAATTATAGAGCTATCTATAAACTACCACGCCTGCTCCTAATCCCGACCAGCCTGTTTATCAATTCCTCCAGTGCGAGCAGTATGATTTCTTGTAGGGGAGTCAATCTCCGTATCACAGCCATTATCTGAGTTCTTCAAGTTCTCAGTCTCCCACGACGGGCCATCCTCATAACTATATATGCAACACAGCGTTCTAAGTACCTCTATGGTCATACTTTTCCCATTATATGTCACCATCGTCTGCTGTACTTTCCTCAAAATCTGTCACAGCATCACCGTACTTGATTAAATATTGGTCAGACACCTTTTGTACTAATTAAAAATCGAGTCAGATCAAGGGTACAGTACAACAAAGAAAAAGATTGGGATTCAAGGTCACAAGCCGAATAGTCAAGACTGCGAACTAACTACAAATGTCTACCTATTGACAGTTTGGCCAAAGGTGTTTTTATTTTCAAGAGCTAGAGACTGTTCTCTTTTTTCCCAGGTACCACATAGCACTGAAGTATGTCTGGTGACATCCAACCAACTTTAAAGTTACGATATTCCCCATTGCTAAGTACTCGTTTTGACCATACTTCTGAAGTGCAAATATTGAGCTGTTGATTTCGGGTTACTAACATCCTTTAGATGTACTTACGTACCTGCTGGTGTGCGATAAGAATTGAGAATTCTTCAAATCACTTAGACTTCCCAGACTGTTCCTAAATAATAGTGAGGAATTGTGCCGTCCCCAGACTGGAAATAATATAATTCTGGCCATGGCCAATGAATTTGCAAACTAAAAAGCTAGGCTCAAGAGAGAGGATGAAGTAAACTTACACGATATCACGCGCAGAAAAAGAGTTGGAGATTAAGATTTCGCGCCAAAAGCTCAATGGTTATATCCTGAATTGTACTTGTTAAATGGAACTGCAGAATGAAACTCTAAAACCCCGTACCTCAATATCATACGGTCGTAAAATAACCTACCTATATACATTCTCCTGATATAGGATGCCGATCCTTCAAATGATACCGTAGTTCTACGAATTATCCTACCCCCATCAATATCGGATTGAGGTGAATCTTTGTCCCACTCCCATGGCCAGATGTTGGCCAACGAAACCTTCAGCCCTAAATTGCTACTGAGGCGGTCAAAAAAAACTGGTGCCGAGTTGAGGCGGTTGCACACAGAAATCCGCCGGATTTTCACCTAGGTACTTACGCAGTGCTGTAGTTTTGGCCAGCATCTAGAATGAACCCTACCTATAGAGTAGCCCGACTCCCCAACCCGGTAACTACGTTAACCCTAACGTAGCAACGAATAGACGACACGATCCGCAACCCGGCTTCCCGCCTCCTATCATCAGATTTTTGAAGACTAGGTAGGTTATTTCAGTGACCAAACTTCCTTGAAATGAGTTTGTGAATGAATGTAAAGAAAATTCGAGGACGAGCCTAGATGAGACACGCTACGTCATCTATAGCTACAATAGAGACTGTAGGCTCCGGGCAAATCTAAAAGTCTCACTTGGGATTTCTCAGCCTCGGTTGCGCGTCAAACTGCACACTTGGTTTGATGGGTAAACAGACTTGTAGGATCAAAAGAGTAAAAGAGTGATCTTCACGTCTTTAGCGGTGTCGCTCATCACACAGCCAAGAACGAGAAATCTCAAGTGGGAATTTTGGATTTGCACGGGGCCCACAGTCTCTAATATTACAAACGTTATGAATGCTGTGTCGGTGATATGATCCATCACACACCATGGGAATGAACGGCGGCACCAGCAAGTGCTGCTCGTGATAATAACCGTGTCTGGTACCCAGTTCTCTTTAGAGCCCTCCTAAAACCGCCATGCTGCTGCGTCCGTCCACAAACTATCACTTGTCTCTACTTGATGCTCGATTATGGCTGGTGCTTTCGAACCAGCTCGGACTCATTTTTTATGGTGAGTCTTTATCGATCGATTGCGTCTCTTGATAGAAATAGGCGGGCTTTCTTGTGTGGGCTGATTGAATGTGATTGGCTCTTGATACTGCTTCTACTTTGTTTTCTGCTCTTCGCTGCAGTCTTAGTATGAAGTATCTTTTTAATATCTCAAAGTTCCTACACCCCTTTGATAGATTTTCTCATTGCACCCCTGCGTCGAGCGAGCTTACGAGGTAGTCATGTGGGACCGAGACAAACCTGCCAAAAGCTTTCTTAGAGGGGAATATTAGGCTCAGAAACCCACGCACTCCTGATGTTTGTATACACAGTTATTGCTATCATAAACAAACTCGAGAGTCCAGCACAGACTAAGTATCCCCTTTCTCCACTATCGCCTTCCACCTCTTAATCTGGCCCGCGAACTCGACTCCCTCCGACTCCTCTAGCATCACAACCTTCAGCTTTATCAAGGCCAGTGCCGCCATAGGCATCTTGGCCACTACCATCGCATCTGCTGCACTCGGCAGTCCCAAGGGACTTGACGCTCTCGGTTCCAGGGACTCCATCAGCTATTTCACAACAGATAGCTCGGGTAACAATATGCTACATACAAAATTATTGGACCTATCCTCGTGTGACTTTTTGCGGCCTCAGCATTCTCACTCGAATGTCCTGCTGCTTCTGAAGAGCGGAGCTAGGAATACAGTAACAGATGGCTGTGAAACTGTCCACAAGTCAGTCAACCCAGGCTCGGCCGCAGTATTAAACTCGATTCGGAACCTCTGCTTGTTTATAAATTACCTAACTAGAGTGGTACCTGCTAGTCGATGGTGATGGTTTCGAGCCCATTGGAGTCAACTTACAATTCAACAGCTTTCCATCCATGAATGACGCTGGCCCATACGAGCTGTCATTCGTTTCGGCAACTACTTTCGGCGAGGCTCCTTGTTCCTTCTTTCCTTCCGACCGCTTTCGGTACAAGTTTTTCAGTTCTTTGGCACAGCATTTAGGATCCTGTTTGCAATTGTGGCTTAGCTTCCAGCGTGGGTCTTCATCACTAAGGTTTCGATCTCTTTTTCATTTTCCGCACTGTGCCTTTTGGGCTTCTCTTTTGCTTTCAGTACGGTTTTCCAGCTTCTGCTTTCGCCTCACTTTTCCCTCCTTCCGCGAGCCCTCATCATCATCATGAACCATTGGAGGTAGTGCATGGGAAGATGTGAGAGTGATCAAATTCGAGCAAGTGTATATTAGAGAGCATGACCAACATGATCTCAATGTTGAGTACAGATGTGGGCAATTGCACTGTATCCCCTGGATCGTAACTTTGACTTACAGGACCGTTTGGGCCTTGGCAACCAACTCCCCATTCCCCAACTCCATGGCAACCCAACTGCAATTAGGGGAAATGGAAGGAGAGGAGAAGCAAAGGAGGGTAGAAGGAGGGGAGCTTCCCCATCTAGCCGGCTATCCGGAGGGGGAGGGGAATTAAGTACTGCCACACTCTAGTTAGAGTGCATGCAGAATGATTAAAACAACAAAAACGCAATTGTAATTATGTAGTAATGACCTTAACCATTGTAAAGCAACTAGACCGAAGCTGTGGCTATGGGCATTTTCCAGTCCATCTTGAGAAGGAAAATTGATTTGGGTGTTAGCTGTGCCGCTGGAATCACAGAGAGATCCCAAACAAAAACACCAAATCCTCACCGAAGACTCGCTGGGCCTACTCAAAATGCAGGCAGCCGTTGGTTTCCACTAGCTGTCTAAGGATAGGTGGGTTAATGGTGCAGTAGGAGGGTGGAGGGTTGTGGTTGGAGGGGGTAGATTTTGGATGGGCAGCGGATTTTGTAACACCACACTACATGTAATTTACAATTCGCTTGGATAGAGGGTTTTATTTACTACTAAAGAAAACTTGATAAAAAGGAGGGCCTCTGACTCTAATCTTTAGGCGATTGTCGGGGTGGTTACGCGGGCGGACCGTATGGTCCGGGAACCGGTTACGATCCAGCGTGGCCAAGACAAAGTTATAAGGTAGACTTTTTCAAAACGTAATTACTCCGTTTCAGTGAATTGGGTGCTGAAAAATCCTCTCATTGAAACTCCCATGCTTTTGAAATTCTGTCTGATCACAGTCTCTCACCCGTCAATCATTGTTCTGTGGGTTTCCATAGTCGAGCCTCAATCGGTAGTCCTAGAATCTGGAGGCCTTCTTTAGCTATGGAGGTATACCATGCCATAGCCGCAGTTATATATTGTACCAAATTCATGAAGCGGCACGGCAACGCTGCGTAGCATGAAATAAACGGCAGCATCTACTGGAAGACAATCTATCACTCAGGCCATAGTTCCTCTCCAATGTGGTCCTGAATACGGAGGGAGCAGCGATACGTAGCATCAAAGGCACCTTTGCATTCGAGCCAAACAATTTATGGTCGCTCTGCAGTGTTGCCTAGAGGTTACATTCGCAGTGTAACTCCTGAAGCCTGGTGTCGAAATTTTCGCCATCGGTCACCCGCTTCATACACGTCGGACTGCAGTACTTGAGCTTCAGGAATCCAATCAGGGGATGCCAAAGCACATAACCCGCTATCTTGCATGGGGTTGACACATTCTAGGTGATGCCCATCGCACGTATTGCTCTTATGACGTGCTTGCTTGCTGCTTTCTTGCCTGCTGTTGTATCACATACACGCTCCTTTATCTTCCCCAACATTCCATTCCTTCACTCCCGCGTTGTCTCCATATTGAATTGTGACTCGCACCCATAGCGCCGCGGAAACATTGCGCACACGCACAGATACGTCAATGCGGGGGGTTTGTAGACCAGGCTCTGGACGCTTTACCCCACCATCTGGGGAGGCTGTCGATGCTTGTCATATCAGCTGGACAAATTGAAACGCAGGGTGCTGCGTGGACTAGGTATGTGCAGATACTATATATCTTTTTACGTAGGCATTATGTTGCCTAAAGCGCTTGAAGGGAGGTATTATATGGAAATTCGCGCACCGACGTTGCAAGTTGCAACCCTGATGCTGGGTTATTTTGATAGTGGTCCCACAGCAAGGGATAATAGTGGTAATAGTCGAGAAGGTTGATATGGCTGTTTCTAGAAGTGTTCTATGATTTTCATCGCATGTGTTGGTACCCAGGATGTTACGGTGCCATTGACGCGCGCCTTCTTAACGTTTGGGGGCTGCATCGATACGCACCCTATTTAGCCAAGACTTGAAATTAGGGCCTTATTGCTCTCGGATTCCAGACTTTCCTTTCGCTTCTTGCGAGCTCGCCGAAAAATCCGGTTAACGAGAGAAGAACCGGCCTTGCGAGCTGGGCTGAATGGGGCGTCCACTCACCTGCGCTCATTAACCGGCGTCTTCCAGGGGTTTGTTGAAGCCTCATAAAATGCAAATGCAGTACACTCTGTATCAAGATTTATCTCTTCCGCCAAAAAGCAAGCAGGTATAGGGAGAGTTCACGTAGCCTGCTCTCTGAGCGAACACTCCAATCTACCTAACTCGCAGCTCTACGTCTCTGGCTAGAGGGCTCGCCCGAGGAGCAGGCTCGTGAGGCGTGATCATGAAGAAGGTGGGGGAAGTTATATTATGTATAAACAATTGCCTTGCAATTACCGGCGGAAAAAGTAAACGTAATGTGTTCGCTATTGATAGAGTACTTGGTTTGATAAATATGGACGTGCTATACCGGGTTTCGGACTCGGTATTAATAGACAGACTTTTTAAAGATGCATGCGGCCCTTCGGTCGGGTCTGGCTTCTGGAAGCATTTCACACACGTCCTGCTGATCAACATCCGGGTATTTATTTGGGTCCGCAAAGAATATTTAACTCAATCCAGATGTTTACTCAACACCGTCAGCAGTTTAAATCCAACGTTGACGCAAGGCTCGTCGAGTTGTACTCTGATACGATCTCAGAGGATTTTCAACCTCGGCAGAGTGATGTCAGCTGTGCATCGGAAGCTTGCCTCCACAGAGAGGGTTAGGGTAGCTCCCCGCCATTCATTGGCGAGGTCGGTGACACGAACAGGGGCTGCACTCCAGAAAACCCGGAACGAGAACACTTGAAACTTTCTAATAATAATGGTGCGACATGGGTCTCCACAATCCTGGGGAGCTTCCAGAGCTCTGGTACCTCTGCAGCACCCAGCGGCAATGCATTCGCAGACCTCAAACGCCTGCGAAGAGTGTTTGACTCCAGGTAGAGTGCAAGTCTCCGTCTCTCTTGCGTGGAGACCCGCATTGATCGCGGCGGGGCTGGACGCGGTGATTGGCTGTCCGTACGCGGCACAACGCGAGGGGTCGTTGTTTTGGATCTGCGTCCCTCGTTCTTCGAGACGATAAGGAATGTAATGCGCCGCTCAGGGGGCGATGGTGGGGCACGGCATTATTCTGCCTATCATTTGCTGCGCTGGGGCTCCGGCTCCCGCCTCGCTGTGTGCATGGAATTCGCTTTGTTTATATTTTAGGATAATCCAGCCCGAAGGGGAAATTATGGGCACAATTCTGGGGGCACCACAGCAAACCGGAAACACAACGTTAAAGGAGCCCCGACATCTTAGCCAGCCTGCTCTGCTCCCTGCTCTGTTTCCATTCGCCTCCAGACTGCTCCACGACTCACATCCATATTACCCACAGCGAACACTTGTACGGGCTCTATATTTCCTGCAGTGGAGGCCGTCATGGTGAGCTCTCATTGATTCCTTCTGCTGCACAGTTAGCACTCCCGCCGCTAGCGCATGTACTAATTCCCGCCCCACCGACAACAAACAGTCCGCATACCACCCTCACTCGCGTGCACCGTCCGAATACACAATGTCGCAGGCAGCGACGCAGACGGCGACGCGGTACAAAAACCTCCCCGATACCCGCGGCCCACCGCCCTCGCCCCACGACACAGTGTGTGGAGAGAACGGCTCTGGTGATGAACAAGACTCGGACAGCACCCGGAACAAACCTAAGCTTAAACGACGATCTACTACCAGTGGAAGCAGAGAACACTCCATTTCCAGTGAGGCCTTGAGTGGAAGCACCAGACGTCTCAGTGGAGGCACCTCAAGGTCGAGTGATCATTCGAGAGACATGTTCTGGGAGAACGGAGGCACTGTGGAAGAGGCGTCGGCAGCGGTGTTGAGGAAGGAGAGGAGAAAAGAACAGAAGGAACGGGAAAGGGAGCAGAGGAACAAAGAGGAGAGGGAACGAGAGACGGAACAGAGGAATAAGGAGGTGCGCGAGCGGGAGAGGGAGAAAAGAGAGAGGAGGGAAGAGAAACGGGAAAAGAAACACCATCGAAACAAGAGTGAGAGGGAACGACCGAGAACAGGTATGTCGAGATGGGTCATTATGCTGACATTGGCTGGCACTGACTGTCTAATCCAGACAAGAAGAGAGAGGGCTTGAAATCGGGGGTTTCAATTGTCACCATTACAGACGACAACTCCCAGCATGGAGTCAGAATCCCAGGTACTCCACAAAGTAGCTTTCGCCCCATTACTGTTGAGATTCCCCCTCCTCCGCCTCCTCAGCCTAACCATCCGCCTCCTCCTCCACCATCGTCCCACCCTTACACAGAAGTGAGAAAGCGAGAATCACAACCTCTTTCTACTCCTCCTGTTCCTGCCCCATCCGCGAACCAGATTGCACCACCATCTCCTCCGCAGTCCGCTAGCAGCGACCACAAGGGTACACCACCGCCACCGGCCTATGCAGAGATGAAACTACGTGATAATGCACCAGCAATTACACCTCCTCAGTCACCGCCGGACGAGAAAAAGTCTGCAATACGTAGCAAAGCACCCTCTCCAACCAACACCACTGCCGTCGCAACACCTTCCTCTGCGGTGGCCCCTAAACCCCTTCCTCAAGCCCCATCATCAAAGACAGCCAGACGGTCGCTTCCACCGTCACCAGTTGCGGAAAAGAAGAAACCAGAACCCGAGGAACAAGTGCAGCAAAGTCATAGCCAACCTCCGGCCTACCAACATCAATCACAACCACAACGACCCCCGTCCTCCGCACAGTCAAATGCCAGTACTGGAACCGTGCGTCGAGCTTCAATCGCTCTGCCCAAACCCGTTGTAACCCCCATCAATACTGAACAACCCCAAACACGACAAAGGTCACCGTCAGTAAGGATTTCAGACCCCCCACCGCCGCCGCCGGCATCAGCTAGGATCTCTGACCCCGTACCACATCCAGCCCGGATATCCCCGGCACCATCCACCAGAATCTCAGACCCCATCCCCACTCTCCCGCCACAGTCAGAGCAGCCAGGGCCGGTTCCAAAGCGACCGAGATCTTCTTCTCCTACTGACTCTGTCGCTCCAGAAGATTCATTATCACCCCTTGTCCAGGCTCAACCTAAGCGTGATTACGCTCCCAACTATACTGTGCCCCAATCCACGGATTCATGGACAACACCCCAATCATTCCCGGCAACGGCACGTACGCGCGCCAAACGACCGCAGTCCTTCGCGGCGCCCCCCTACGGATCCGTCGAGGAAGATACGCAGCCCACACCAAGAGGAACATCACATCATATCCCAAGGCGGGCAAGTATCAGCAATTCCTACCCGCCCCACTCATATTACCAGGACCACCTCGGATATAGTTATCTTCCTCCAATGCCCCCGCCGGCCTACCCCTCCTCATATGATTGGATTAACGATCCATACTCTGGCAGTGTTGCGTATCAACCGCCTCCACCACCACCACCTCCTCCACCACCTAGGATGGATTTTGAAAGCACATACACCCATAGAAGTGATTCATTCCAGTACATGGGTGCTTCTCCTCCTCCACCTCCAAAGCTCATGCCCGTGCCAAAGGTCGAGACGGTCCAGGCCAACGTTAATCGAACTGGGCGAAGACGGAGGAAGTCCTCAGCTGTGGAAGCAGGCGGGTCAAATCGGGGGTATTACGAGGGTCCGATGATTAAAGTCCGTGGAGAAGAGAGTGAAAGCGAGATCGAGGGTGGATTCTGTAGCGATGGTAGTGCAGGGGAATGGACCACCAGGTCTGTGAGTCGCGAACGTGCCCACTCGCCAGTGAAAACGATTGAGGAGACGGTGGAAGATGTGGACAATAGGGACTTGAGGGAGGAGCATCGGGACTGGATCAGGAAGGAGAAGTCGAAACTTCCCCAATCGGTGCCACAACTACAACCACCGCCACAGCAAGAGGAAAAAAAGCAACAGCTCCCGCCAAAACCAAGGTTCCACGTTCCAAAATCGATCGTCACCGTATCAGAAAGTGCGGTATCGTCGCCCTCGGAATCGCAGTCTTCCTCTGAAGAAGAACCAGAGCCATGGACAGCGCCCCAACCAGAGATATCAGAGCCATGGGCAGTGCCGCAGCCAGAGAGATCGTATCCCCCCGCCAATACTGGATACCCCTTGCTGGCGAAAACAATAGCCGCGTCTCCAAACCTCCAGGTCTACCGCCGCTTCTCAACTCTGAACCATCGCATCTTGTTGCACATGCAAGATGAGATTTCGGAGTATTCTTCTATGCTTGATGCCCTCGACGCCCAGTCGGAGTCGGAAGTTAAGAACCGGCGGCAAATGGCAGGAACCATTCTCGGCGACCAGCGGTTGCAGATTCTTGGTGCCATAGCGTGGAAGATTGGTCTATACAGTACATACACCCCTTTTCCTTGCCTAACAAAGAGTGCTAATTGATGATTTAGATCAAGCAGTAAAAGCATACCAAGACACCCTCGCCATCCCTCCAGCCACTGACACAGATGTTGCATCCTTTCGCACCTGGCTGCGTGAGAATGACCCTCTCGTCCCCGAGGAATCCTCCTTCCTCGACGAAGAAACAGACCTAATGGCGCTCGGCTGCCCCCCCTCCCCACCTCCACCGCCGGCGCCAACACCCACGCGCACCCCTTCCCCCGCTCCTCCGGCAAAGCTCGACGCCTCTACCAGCACTAGTCCAGAGCCGGATACTACCGCCACCGCAGAACTTGACACCATCCTCACTGCGAAACCTCTATCCCCGCCCGTCCTGAGCGGAAGTTCATTACAGGGGTTAACAATAGCGGCTATTCTGCTAGCACCGCTGATGCAATCCGATGCTCCGGCATGTGCGTGCAATAACGCGGTGAAAACGTTCAACTGGGGGAGCTTCCTGCTAAAGTCTGTGTTGTGGGTGTTGGCGCTGATGCCGGCGGTGGTGAGCTTGATTGATCGGAAGGGGTGGTGGGTGTTTGCGGTTGTTGTTGTTGGACTAGGGGGCGGGTTGACGTTATTGAGTATGACATAGGTAATGTAATTTGGTGTTTTGGATTTTTTTGGTTTGAATTGGATTTTTTGGGAGTTTTGGGGTTGATGGGGGTGGGGTGGGGTAGGGGAGTTATGTGGGTTGGGTTTCATATGTATGATGATTTGATGTGTATTTTATGTATTTTATGACCGTGTTTTGGTTCGGTATTTCCGTTTCTTTACTTTGGCATAGCTGGTTAATGCATCGATTCTTATTGCCCTTAATCCACCGGTAAATAGAGTGATCGTATGTGATTTGACTCACAATTTCTCACCCACAGTGGTAGATCTTGATAATGAATCTCGGTTGTATTATACAATTAAAGACAGGAAATCCACCCACGTAGCCAATATTAAAACTTCTTCGTCCTCCACTTCCTAACTTTGAACCTCCGTTGTGGCTGTATGCGTACCACCTCTGCTAGCAGTATCTCCCAAGCTTACAAAAGCCTTGCCTCCACCTCAGTCCTGAAGTTGTTGTCCAATCCTTCCAGTTTGCAGAAATATTTGTTTCAGAGTCTAAATTTCGACTGGGAATCGTTATCTAGATCCCATTATTATAGCCTTAGGCTTTGAGACCGGCGCCTGTTGTTGGTTTTTTGTTTGTCTAGTTGAGGTAGACAACAATAGTATGTACCGCATTATGATTGAACTTGTTCGGGATGTAGATTGTAAGGGGTCTTTTCTTGCTTATCTTCGGGGCAGCTCTCAGAAATTCCACGGAAGTGATGTTTTTGTCTCTGAACTTCATGCCGGCTTCGTTGAGTATTTGCCCTAGATCTAGTTACTCGTAGCTGCTCCGGATGGGCAACGTGCGCCCAATGCAAGTGGGACCTGGGTGCATACACCAAACTTGATGAATGCAATAGGCATTGCTCATACCAAAGCACGGTTCTCCCGGCATTGTGCGCCTTGGACGCCAATGACGACGACTTCACAAAAGAGGAGATGGCTAGTAACATAAAGTCCATGATGGAGGGATTTCCGCATGAAGTTTGTAATCGGTCCATCCAGTCTAGAAGTATCGGATCTTCTATTACGGCTGACTGGGTTGTACAAAAACTGAAAACAAGAACTAATACCCTTAAACCCCGATACCCCCAAACCCCGACTCCCATCCCAGGGGAAGATTCACATCATTATAAGCCATATCTTCTTTTATCCGAACGGTTACCCTCAAAAATCAACAACGTTCGTCCCGCGGTCTCGTTGAGTACGATCGTAGCATCTAGTTGGAGAGAGCGGTCCTCTTTGGTGGCTTCCCGATCACCGCACGATGCGCCATGTTAATTGATCGCAGCTCCATGAACATGGGCAGCGAAGCCAGCCGTGTTCGTGAAAGGTGTTTCTCCGTTATATCATAATCTAGTCGAATTGGGGGCAGATATGCCGAAATCTTCCGCGGTGTCGATTACTTGGACAGGGATGCTGCCGCGTCGATTTTATGGGCATGCATGCTTGAGGTCGTCCGGACTCGAGTTAGAATGCTAGATGGAGGGGTGGCGGTGGTGGCCCAGAGCTGTGACGATTTCGTTGGTCTCATGTATGACGGTAGCTTGCCTATGGTGATGGTGATGGAAAGAGAGTAAATGGATCTAGTTGTGTTTGACATTCTGAACTAACGAACCACAGAATACAGACCGAGCGCAGACGGGGAAGGCTCTCGGAATGACCCGCCTCAACGACTACAGTGGGAAACAAGCTAGGCCCATCAGGCCGGAGTGCTGCGTCCGGTTGTTTAACTGAATCCCGATAAACCCCAGTCATACGTCGTATAGCTACCCTGTTATCAGCAAAGAACATAATCGTAGGAGGTATCTGACTTGTGCCTACAACTGTTTCGATGTTTTCGGCGTCATCAAAGGTCAAGAATCCGAGTTGGTTCATGTTCGTCTTCTTATTGTTAAGCCAGGTGGCTCCCGAATCGTACAGTTTCGTAGGCATCGTGATCATAAGCTCAGAGGTGAATGAGTCGTAGTTAAATCTAGGAAATTTCGAAGTAGAATGTTAGCAGTGAATACAGTGGTGGCAGATGAAAGTCAGAGCGATGACCACTGAGCATCGTCAAAGGGGTGAAAAATGTGGAGTAGAAACACATTGGCGGTGATAAGAGGATAAATTAGAGCTAACTTACCTGTATTCACCTTTGACCACACGACGATCCGACACAAGTTTCTCGATGAGTGTAGTAGTATAATGAGCCTCGACGCGGGGGATGGTTGACGAGAAACTGTAGGGGTGCCGTCTCTGCAGCAATCTCTTCAGTTTTGGCGTCTGCGAGCTGGCGAACCGGTCGCCTGACTTGGTTCAGCCGGTGAGTGATACTCCCGGTTTCAGTGACGATCGCTTTGCGTACGTCCCGGGAGCTTGCAGCACCTCTATTAGTTTTGACGTTGCTGCTCTTAAAGCTGCTCTTGCCCTTCCTGAAGTATTGTATCTGGTTCTGATCCGCCCTTTGCCTCTGATTTCGGAGGTGACCGATCCGTGTGTAGGTGCACGTGTGTATTATTAGCATCAGTTGCCTTAGTGTACGTTACTGATGTGTTGTAGGGGTCGATTGTGAGGAATTTGAGTGCTATTCTGCATCCGCCGGAGGGTATTTGTTGCTAGTTTGAGTTGGGTGCAGCACTGATACCAATCATGGATGGTCACTCCTAACTCTAGACTAGAAACGGGGCTTGGACTGGTTACTGGCATAGCCTTGGACTTCTTGCACTTCGGTGAGCTTGTAGCCATCGGTCACAGGAGCAATAATAGTTTTGATAGATTCAAATAGTTTACGTCGCTCCTGTCAATAAGTGTCTTATTGCGAACAGGTCGGTTATACATCGATAGACGGGGTAAAGCAAGAGGGGGAGAGGTATTAAAGTACCTCATTCTTTATGCAACCGCACCAAGTGGCGGGTTGTTAAAAAGAATACAATCAGACGAACTAGGACCAGGACAGGCCCTAGCGTTACGGACGATGAGATGGGAAACCGACATTCTCAAAAGAGCGATACCAGTGGAGTACCGGTGGGTACCAGCACATAAGGGTATTGAAGGGAATGAACAGGCAGACCAACAAGCGACAAAAGCGGCATATAAGCATCAAGGACAGTATACCGAGACGCAAAATCCGCTTAAGAGTTTAGATTATATTTCACTTGCCCATGTTAGTCGAAGGGTAAAGGAGATGAACTTAAGTGGGAGGAGAGTAAAGGAATAATACAAAAGATGGGAGCCAAGTCAAAGCACAGTTATCAGTATGATTTAGTGAAAAGAGGAGGGAATGGTGCAGTGATGAAGGCTTGGAAATCGATTGCAGCAAGATTCTACCAGTTGAAGTCCGGACATGGACTGATGGTGCAGTATCTAAAGCGGATTGGAAAAAGAAAAGATATGAAATGTTGGTGGTGTGGACATGAATATCAGACTAGGGACCACTTGTTCAAGTAGTGTAAGAGATGGAAATGAGAACAAAAAAGGTTATGGATCAATGGGCAAGAGGGGGAAGATGAGTATGAGGGTATTGAAAAAGTGATGAAAAAGCCAAAGATTCAGTTACTGATGTCTCTTGTTTTCACAGAAGAAAAATGTTCTCAGGCTTTGTTGGATTTGCTTTTCCATACAGATGTTGGCAGAGTTAGCAGAGTGGCGGAGGAGGTGGAGAACTCAGATCATGAGGAGTTGAGTGATGGGGGGGTGTAAAAGTTGATGTTTTTTGGCGGATTTCGTTTGTTTAGGGAGAAGAGGACTTGCGACTTTGCTTTTGTTTCCTTGTGTTACGAAAGAAGCGGGGAGGATATGTGTTAGGTATATGCCATGGCCGAATGCAATATGATTACAAACAAACAAAGTGGCGGGTTGTTGTCAAGTAATGTTTTTCCGTCGGTCGGATTGCATTTTGTCGGTGGTGAGTGTTGAAAATGGGTTCGGTGATAGACGAGAGGTTTCAATTGTGTATGTGAAGTGTGGTGGGTGGGGACGGATTATCGTTCTTTGTTGTTGCTGGAGGTGAACTGTGCACATGTGCCGGCTTGAGCTGGATGGCTGCGGTGAGAAGGTTTTCCGAACACATGCGGGGCGTGAACATCACCTTCTGCCACTCGTAGCACTACTTTGAAACAAGAACGACTCCCGTGGATGGCCTCACACTCTATGACTATTGGCTTCAATTATCACAATTATCGTTCCCTACTACGTACTAAGTACACATCCACCTACTCCTTAACCTCCGCAACATCAGGCCCCGCGGCATGCTTCTGTCTCGCCTCTTCCACCGGTTCCTCTGATGCAGCCCTCGAACCAACAGTAGCAGTCTTCGCCTTCATCAACGGATACCTCTCATGCGTCTCCTGGAACCTCATAACCATCAACCACCCAATCACCACAATCCAATACACATTATACGTGATAACCGAGCTGTACGTCGCGCTATTCTGCCATCCCAACACTGCCCCTATCAGCAATTGCAAACGGTCGGCGTATAGTATGCAACCTACCAGAGTTGAAAACACCCCACCCAGCACCCCCGCTAACCTTTGGGGAGCAGCAATTGACGTGCCACACAGACTTGTGGATATTGTAGCTTCCCGGTCCAGCACCTGTCTCCGCCACATCACCGCCAACAAGCTGCGCAAACTATCACCTAGTCAGAAATCGTGCCCCAAAACAATGCTCGCACACTTACCTGGTACATATCGAACGACCACGCTGCCTTGCTCAGCAGTCCCGAGGCGACAAGATACAGTACACAGGTGCTGCCGATCAAGAACCATCGCAGCGCCGTCTTATTCCCGCCCTTATAGACGAGCCAGCCGACGAGCGCACCCGCCAGCAACCCCGTAATCGCCGGCAACGGAAATGCAGACGCAGGCTCGTTCAAGCTCACGCCTCCAACAAACACAACCGCCTCCACCCCCTCTCTGAGCACGGTGATAAACGGCAGAATAAACATCGCATATTTCCTTGCACAGTTCTTGAACGGGCCACCTCCCATCATCGGCTTTGTCGCCATTGCCTCGGCAATTTTGCCCCGCCATTTTTCTTGCAGTTTGTTGATGCGCAGCAGCGCAAAACCCATGAGCGTTATTATTACGGCCGCGAGGACGGAGAAGATCCCTTCGTACAGATCTTCAGTACCTCCCCACATATTTTTTTGAAGGCCGTAGAAGGCGCCGATCAGCCCGCAGCCGACGATGAAGCATATCACGAATGCGGCGAAGGTGCCGAGCCAGACCTTCAATGTTGTCAATATGTTGTGAATGCGGAGGGGGGGGGAATTGACCTGTCTTACGAGACGCTTGTGGATTGCTACATCATTATCGAGAGTCTGCCTTACGAACGAGAGGAGGATGGCAACGACAATTGCCGTCTCAACAGTTTCGCGGAAGACGATGAAGAACACTACCTGTGTTAGAAGTAGTATCAGTCGAAAGATTATCTACCTACCAGGAACCGAGAAGACGTTTTTGCCCATTTTGAAAGGCTAAACAAAGACAGATGCAAGATGAAACTATCAGATGTTTCTGGCTACCGGGCACTAATATATGCGGAGGGCCGGCAACGTTGCTGCTGCAACACAACACGGGTAGGAGCGTCACAGCTCATATATCCCATCACAGGATGGCCACCAACCACGCACGACTGGGGTTCAGTCAAACTCTTCACTTTGTCGGGTGGTGCAGGAAAATAGAATCGGCACACGACCGAATATGTTTGTTCTCCTCAATCTCCCCTTCTAGTTCGTTTGACCTCTCCCTTCCCCGAATCCCCGCGTAAAACTCGGTTAATCAACGAATGACAGGGCCCAATGCCACATTTGTTGTGTAATATTTTTTTCAGCGCTGGGGCTCCACAATGATATGAAATGTGAAGGAAAGCTCGTAGTAGTGTCCGCGCGGTATGTGCGTAGGGTTTCTCCGATGCGCGATTTATCTGATGACATGATTGTCGTTAGAGGTCGGCCTCCACAGCCAATCAATCGTGCATGTCGCCTGCATAATCGCTAGTCAACTAGAGTGGGGGGTATCTGATAATCGGATTCGTTGGGATGTCCCCATTTCGAGTAGTGAGAAAAAAACTAGTAAGTCCTGCATGTATCTAAATTCAATTGCTGCAATCTGGAAATTCGGCACTGCCTTACGTTGCCAGTGCTAAGACCAAATCCAGACACCGTGGGTTGACCTTGCGTGCAGAACCTGAACCGAGTCGTCTACTACTTCTAGCGATCCAGATTCCGGCAATACCAGAAGCTTGTGTGTCTCAAGCATTCGGGCCATGTCTTGTCCAGTGCATCAGTCTTGGCCTTGACCAATGGGGTGTGAAATTGGCGGCTACTTCCTTAAGTAAGTACAGCAAACAAACATCCCCACCAGCACAGCACGGCAAATATCCTCCTCGATCCACCTAACAATCGTGGCGAACTCTGTGGCAAGTTCCATGCTTGCCCCCACAGTCCGATCAGCCATCGCATCATTGATCAGATATCCTACCAATTTCCGGCCACCTTAGCTGAACCTGAAACCGCACAAGAATAATCATCTGATAACTTACAGTTATCGTGCATGTGATCAATAGGTTAGCCGGCAAATTTTTCGTTTTGGCGAATGAGCCAGCGTAGCGATGGTGCGGGGTCAACATGTACTCTATAACGAGGGGCTTCCGTTGCGAGAATAGTACACGACGGGATTGTACCTAATAGCTGTAGTCAACGGTAGAGAAAGACAGCTTTCAGCCTTCTTCTTGGCTGCAGATTTAATGCTAAATGTTATATGCGCTAAGTAGCGTGTGGAGATTGGGGAAGGTCTCGATCCAGCTTTATTGCAGAAGAATTCCTTCATAGTAAGAATGTAAAGTACTCTACATGTAGCTAGCACTAATTTTCAACGCTGCGGCAGTTTGCCGTATCATATCTAACCCTAGAATAGACAATTGCCCTAGTCCGCCAACCCGGTGTGATGGAAGAAAGCAGAATGCCTGGATCAATACTGCAGGGCTCGTTTGATATATTGTAGACAAGTGCTCTCTCGTCTGCGGGGACAAAGCAGTGTGCATGTTGTTGACACTTCCTGGCGACATGGCTTTTACGCAACAGCTGCTTTGTGTACTTCTCCTCCTCTCCTCCTCCGCTCTCGCAAAAACGGTAACATACAACTTCACCGCCACCTGGACCACTGCAAATCCCGACAACAAATTCTCGCGCAAAGTCATCGGGATCAATGGGAAATGGCCGATACCGCAGATTAACGTGGATAAAGGCGACAGACTCATTGTGCACCTTCATAATGGCTTGGGAGATCAGGATACAAGTCTGCATTTCCATGGCCTATTCCAGAACGGGACGACGTTTATGGATGGCCCGGCTATGGTTACGCAGTGTCCAGTTCCGCCGGGGGGGAACATCACGTACGATTTTACAGTGTGTTAGCACCTGTTTTAAGGTAGCAGAATTGAAATTGACGGGATATATCCGCAGATTGATCAACCGGGCACTTACTGGTATCACTCCCATGTGAAAGGGCAATATCCCGACGGCATACGGGGTCCGTTCATTGTGCACGATCCTGAGGGACCGTACAAAAGCCAGTACGACGAAGAGATCGTTCTCTCGCTGTCAGACTGGTACCACGAGCAGATGCCGGTTCTGACCAAGAAATTTATATCATACACCAACCCGACAGGCGCAGAACCAGTGCCGCAATCCGCACTGATCAACGATTCGCAAAATGTAACCGTCAATGTCGAGCCGGGGAAGACGTATATGCTCCGTATGGTAAACATGGCGGCGTTTGCAGCGCAGTATATCTGGTTCGAGTCGCACACGTTCCGCGTGGTGGAAGTGGACGGGATATACACTGAGCCCATGGAGGCGGAGATGTTGTATCTCACCGCTGCTCAGCGGGTTAGTGTGTTACTCACCACCAAGAACGAGACTTCGAAGAACTATGCGTTTATGGGGAGTATGGACGAGGTGAAAATCCCGCCTCCCTTGTAGGGTTAAGTCTGACAACCACGCAGGACCTCTTTGACAAAGTTCCCGCCGGCCTCAACCCCAACGTAACCGGGTGGCTAGTCTACGACTCCAAAGCACTGAAGCCCGCCGCACAAGAAATCCCCGAATTCACTCCAATGGATGACTTCCACCTCGTCCCTTACGACAAAGAACCCCGTCTCCCAGATCCGGACTACTCTTTCACTCTCAACGTAATGATGGACAACCTCGCCGACGGCGCAAACTATGCCTTCTTCAACGACATCACCTATGTCCGCCCTAAAGTTCCCTCCTTATTCACTGCGCTGTCTACCGGCGAATTCGCCACCAACGCCGCAGTCTACGGCGTAAACACGCACTCATACGTATTCAACCACCTAGACGTAATCGAGATCGTGCTCAACAACCAAGACCCCGGAAAACACCCGTTCCATCTACATGGGCACGCGTTCCAGGTGATATACCGCAGCGAATTGGATGCGGGCGACTACGATCCGTCGAATACCACCTACCCCGCTGTGCCGATGAAGCGCGACACCGTGCTCGCACCGCCAAATGGTAATGTCGTGATCCGGTTCCGTGCCGATAATCCGGGGTTGTGGTTATTCCACTGTCACCTTGTAAGTTCCCTTCTTTTCCCGCTCCGCGACTCTAACAAAGACACAGGAATGGCATTTGCTCTCTGGGTTGGTGATGACATTTATCGAGGCGCCGCTAGAGATGCAAAAGAACATGACGATCCCGGCGGATCATTTGGCAGTGTGCGAAGCGCAGGGGATCCCGACGAAGGGAAATGCGGCGGGGAATACAAAGGACTTTTTGGATCTGACGGGGGCGACGAAAAGTCCGAATAGGCTGCCGAAGGGGTTTACTCCAAGAGGTGTCGTGGCGTTGGTGTTTAGTATACTGAGTGCGTTTTTGGGGATGGGCGCGATTGTGTGGTATGGGTTGGCAGAGATACCGGGGAGTCGAGCGTTGTGAGGTTGTGGATGAGCTTTAATTGTATTATTCATGTTTTACTCGGAGGGTTATGTTGTCACTGAATAGCTACTATGCCAAAAAAACCCCCGTTTATTGATGTGACTGCAGTGCCACATTTACCCGAGTGCAGCATGACTCCCAAAGTCCAGTGAGTATAGCATATTACTAAATTTAACATTCCAATTACTGGGGAATAGCTCAAAATACCACAGTAATGCAAGATACCAGTAAATATGACATTGTAAATGATTGAATATTTAGTTGAATGGGATAATATTGGTTAATTGAGCAGCATTGAGCATTTGCATAGATGTGGCAGGCATTCTGTATTCTTGTCGCAATGATGTGACAGTAATAAATCAGTATATCTACAAATAGTCCTAACATGTTGTTATGTTTAACAAACCACATACCTAGCATAGTGGTTAGCAGGTGTGTAAAATAACCACTGAAACAGGTTCAGATTATGCCAGAGACATTTTTTTATCATATGTCAGTGTGGTGGAGAGGTACCACCTGGAAGTGAGCCATTGGACATGGGTGGACATGGGCAGGCATGTGCAAGCATGTGTGAAATATATACATGTGGAAGTAATGTAGTAAAACTCTACTATTTAACTCAGTGTACATTATTTTGAATATGACAGCAACCCAGCATCAGTGTGGCATCAATGTACCATCTAATGTGGTCTTCTGTGCTGCATTATTGTGAAATTGGTCCCCATTAAAAACAATTAACATTGTTACAAATCCTGAAATACCCTATAAGTTCAGCTGATGTATACATTTATAAAGAATTCAACATCAATACAGCATTCACTCAGCATCAATAAACGGGGCATTTTTAGTACAGTACTTAAGTACTTCAGGTTGTCGCTTTTGACTGAACGATCAGTCGGGCATCTTGTTGGGCAATTCACACCAAATGACGAGTGACAGTTTGTGAATGTGACACGAAACCCCGCGGCAACTTCCGTCCAAAACTCTCGTCAACTTAACTCACCGTCATTACCACTCGTTCTCTCCTGCCATGTCGGCACGCACCTACGATTCCCAAGCGCAAACCCTCCCTAGCATCAGCAAAAGTGCAAATCGACTATAGACTGCGCTACGCGCACACGCACAGCTCATAGCAAGCTTCCTGTGGACCCCTGCGCGACGCGCAGTCTATAGTCATCCATAGTCGGTTCATAGACATCTGCGCATGGGACTATGGGACTATATCCGGCTGGCAGTCGACAAACCTCCGCCAGTCTTGACCGTCGACAGGCTGCGCTGGTACTGACACACTCATTGAGAGAGACTTGAGTGGCCGCTTCAGAGCCTGCTTGAGAGCCTGATTGAGAGCCTGATTGAGAGCCTGCTTAAGAGCCTACTTAAGAGCCGCGCTTGAGAGAGCCGCGTTTCGGCTGGAGTAGCGTTTCCACAGGAATCTTTGGACCCATTGAACTCTGAGTTTGTAGAAGCTTTGGCCAATAGAAGGCTTTAAGTCTGTTGAAGCTTTGACATTGACGTTGACGTAGCCAACTTACTTGAGTAAGTGCTTTCGGTACCATCACAATCACCATCACCATCACCATCATCACCATCAGCCACGGACGAACTGCGCACACATACGCCCACAATCGATGGGAAGCGGGCAGCAGATTCCGCTGGAAAATCTGAGTCGGAGATCTGCTCTCCCCAAGATCCAATTGTCTATCTTTCCTGCACAGTGCAGCATCTAAGGCTGCAATTGTCAACACCATGACCGTGAGGCATCGTGAGATCTTGTCGCGGTGGCCGCGCTAAAGATAAGGTTCAGACTATGATATCGACCGACGTCATGATTTCAGCCACCATATGCCACCCGCCACCCGGTGCCTGGCGTCTGCAACTCAGCAAGTCTCTGGATCGAGCACCCAGGAGCATACATGGGAGCATATAGTCAAGTGAGATTGGTAGTGTCTTGCATCTTGAGAGTGTACTTGGGAGCGTAGAGCCAAGTAGGCTGGGAGTGTGTCATCGAATGCAATCGGTAGTGTACTTGAGAGCGTGCTCGGGAGTGTGATTGAGAGCGTCTTGAGAGCTTACTTGGGAGCGTACAGTCAAGCAGGCTAGGAGTGTACCATTGAGTGCAATTAGGAGCGTCCTTGAGAGCATGCCCGGGAGTGTACCTGAGAACGTACTCGGAGGTGTACTTGGGAGTGTACAGTCAAGCAGGCTGGGAGTGTGCTATCGAGTGCAATTGGGAGTGTACTTTGGAGCGTACTTGGGAGCGTGCAATGAAGTGCATTTGGCAGTTTTGTTGAATGCAGCATGATGTATAGTATCAAGCGCACATAATCGCATGCGTATCATAGTAATCTAGTCAACGCGCAGGTCCATAGGACCTCATAGTGCCACGCGTCAAATATGCTATGGATTAC
>Ga0307512_10000975_pt1 | contig 42120 bp, 46 predicted proteins | sample 14_EM_MG_FD_200267 | JGI IMG/M metagenome (GOLD analysis project Ga0307512, IMG submission 200267) | Populus trichocarpa ectomycorrhiza microbial communities from riparian zone in the Pacific Northwest, United States - 14_EM | ecosystem: Host-associated > Plants > Roots > Unclassified | place...
AAGCCAATTCTCCCATTCATCGCAATGTGCCAGCCCACATCACTTTTTGTCTTGTACCGGTGAGACTCATCAAATATCCCAAAACTCCATGAACAGTGTGAGAGTTGGCCGTTGCTTGATGGTTTCGCTCTGGATGTTGACGTATCATACGACACATGGTGGATAATCCATCGGGTTTCTGGCGCGTCAAGACTGGTGTTCAGATGCTCGTAGGTGAGATTCGCATTTTCCGCGTGTATCAAGTCAATGAGTTTGAAATCTGTTGCAATTGTCATCTCATCGATGACACTCTTGAACGTCTCTGCAACTCCTGGCATTGTCACCGCCACGATTGCATCAAGGGTGGATGTTAGAGCTGGATGCCCCTGCAGTGGAGTTTGCTGGATCTCCATGAGGCGGCAGGGCACTGATTTATGTCTCCGCAGTGGATACCATTCCTGTTCTTCACTGATTATTGCGGGAAAGTCGTTCTGTACCATATTCACCCACTTGTCAAGGGTATTCCCCCAAAAAATGGACAGTGGTGACCCCATTACTACTTTCACATTCAGCCGTTTGCAAATCATTGCTGCTGCCACCGAGGTGAAAGTCTTTCCAAGTCCCATTTCATCTGCCACCAGTGCTCCAGGCATCTCAGCATCCCAAACCCACATTGTCACGATGGACCAGATCGCCCAAACCTGGTGCCCCAGACACTTTGGTCTGGGCAGGGCCGGAATTGAATACTTGTGGCCTGGAACATGGTCATCCATTGATTGACGAATAGGATGAGCATTCGGCAGCCTGACCGCCTCCTACAGACACTCGTGTTCAAATTCATTGTTGATTGTGTTGAGAACAGTATGCAATACTGAACTGGTATTTTCGGGATCGAGGTCCTCCTCGCCATCCACTTGCTCCTGAACCTCTCTTGCACCTTGGTTGGTCTTCTTTTGATCCTCAATGATCTCTTTCAGTTGCTGCAATGTAAGTTGGGCTGATGGGCTCATACTCCGGTGCTCCTGAAATTCATCTCAATGTTTGGCATGTCACCGACAAGCATTTGGACCCAACAAGTATGTGGAATATAATCAATTCTATTCACTCAATCAGAACTTACATTAATACTACTATCAGTCTCTTTCCCACCTGCTTCCGCATCCACAACTCTTTCATTTTCATCTGCTCCCCCCCAAGTCTAAGTATACAGATGAGCAGTGGGGCATAACTGACTGGAAGTAGGCTAGCGGGGATTACCTTCACCGGTTTAATTATGTGCTCCACAAAATCTTTCCCTGTAGCTGCCTTTATTTCTACCAAAACTAGTTTCACATCGTGTCCCAGTTCCAACTGGAAGGCATTTGAAAGGGAACTGTTGTAAGAAATCTGACCATATAGAGGGTCATTCATCATTTGCCCTGGTGCGTATAATCCAATATACTCTTGGTCCAATTCTTCCTGCATCAAGTTGCATTTGTATATCGCAATCCCACAGTATGGTTCTTTCAGGCTACAATTTTGTTCAACGAAATCAATCAGCTCCTCCGAGTGCCTCACATCTGAGTACGAAGCTTGGAGTTGCATGCTGGATGTCCAGGCATTGTTGCCGTTTAGCTCTCGACGAATCACAACCATGAAAGTTGTATTTGGCAACTCTGGGAGGTTACCTGTCCCAAATCAGCCCACGCGCTCACCAAAACCTATCACTGGTCGCATATTGCCTCCCCATTCATTCCTCCCCGCCTTCCGAACCTCGCTTACACATTTCTTCAACAATAGCTCAACCCACTGTCGCCGAATCCATTCAGCATTATCGAGATTCTCCATAGGCAGCCAGGTTTCGAAAGTCTCCAAAAAATCTGCAACCGCCGTCTCCCAGTGCAGGGGTCCATCTGGCAGCGGTTTCAGACGGTTCTGTCCCCAGATAATGGACCCATGCTTCTTCACACGAAACCCTGCCACCCATACGTTCTTCCACTTGTTGAACATCATGAAGTTTTGCTGCCCTATCTTTTTTGCAAATTGTTTCATGGAGAATTCCGTTTGCTTCAACCTGATTGGAGGTTTGCCTTCAGCCCCGCCCAAGACCGACAAATCATCGCTCTCATAATCTGCATCGTATTTGTCATAGGAAATCTCTGGCAATGGGGGCAAATCGCCAATCCTGGCAACATCTGTCCTCTGTGGTTCTGCAGCCGGTGGAGATCTTTTGTTTGGGAGGATACTTGGGTGTCTACCAGGTGCGCCGGAAAGTTGTCCTGGAGCAGTGGAAGGCGAAGAGGTCGGCCGAATCACTGGATTGCTTCCAGGCGGTGCTGGAGGCACTGGAGGTGCGCCTGCAGATGACAGCCCATGTCCTGTGAATGGCTGTGGGGGGAACATTTGAGGTCTGCCATATCCTCCTTGGGGGAAATTGTATCCTTGCCATGGTGGCCCATAACTCAGATATCATTGGGTTGCACCAGAACTTGGTTGTGAGCTTGGTTTCATGATGAATGGAGCCTGGTGGTAGAACTGCAGAGCGCCTGGAAATGGTGGCTGCGAAGGCGGGTAACGATACCCTGGTGGTGGTGGTGGTGGTGGTGGTGGTGGTGGTGGTGGTGGAGGAAATTGTTTTGCAGATTGCCCGAATCGAGTGTCTTTGCTTGGTGTATTTCCACCATCATTATCTGATGCTCCCACATTGTCATCTGGGCGTTGTTGTCAGCAAAAGAGCCCACCTGTTGGAGTCATGTTGGTTGTCTTCGGCGGAGATCCATTCGTCGACATCATATGTGAATACAACATGCTTATGATCACAAAATGAATTCAATTGGTGATTTCGAATGAAGCAGAGTATGGTTGAGAATATTGAAGGTAGCAGTGACCTTTGGTGGAATGATGGCCGCTTATATCCATCCTAGTTGTTGCGAACTGTGGTGTTTGACTTTGCCATTGATCCCATGAAACCTGGCAGAGAAAGAGAAATCATTATCACACACTTCCCGCCTTTCTTTGTCATATGCTCCAACTCGTATAGTAACATCTTTGATAGAAGTTCACCTTTGTTCAGTTCATGACTGTAAAGGCCATGGAAGGGATACGGCATGATATCTCCAGGAACCCAACAAGAACAATATCCAGTTGGATGGTTAGCACGACTAGGCATTTTACACTCAAAATGTGTCTGAACAATCTGCACTTCATTCAATATGAGGCCATGTCAGTCGAGCAGCAACAGTGATTACTCCCTTTTGAGCTCCTTGTGTCAACCTTGTTGTCTTTTCAGGATCCACCCACTGGTCAAGGATCGTTACTGAAGAAGACTTCCTACCAGCTTCCCAGTTCTCGATGATCATTGAGCGGGCATACAGCCAGCTAGGAAACTTACCAATTCATTGTATGAACCTGATGTTATTTGCTGCTTGAGGCTCGAGTGTAGACATAACCTGCACAATGCCCCAATGACATAGTATACAATATGGCCGATCCTAGTAGCACCTGATCGACAGTATTAAAGGTTGATCGCAGTGATGACATAAGAAGCTTCCATTGCTAACGATTATCAGTAGATAATGAGCAGCATTATCGTGCACGATTTGATAGATATTATCCTTGTTTGTGAAGAAACCTGATCGTAAAGTGACTTTGTTTTACCCCTCGTCTACTTTTGGTTGGGTGTGATGCGGCTTTGAAAGTGATACGCAAACCTGAGTTAGACTTAGCTCGCTTTCAAACAAATATCGTTGACGCTGAAATCCGGCAACAAACCATACCCCCTAAAGCATCATTGAGATTCATCAGAACATTGAGCATTTCTCAAATATGGTCAACACTCGCCAGAAACATGTTCAATGATTTATCTGCAAAAACAAATTATACAATGAGAACCGACTGGAATCTCACAATCAACAATATGATCTAATATCGATGAATGAAGGGCTATTACCCAATGGAATTCTACCACCTGCAGGCTTCCCTCAACCTGAGCCATCGTGGTTTGAGTACAGTGGGTGCACCTGGATGGCCATCGACAAGCTGTCAATTCATGATCCACTCGTAGACAACGTACGAGGTGCACCCCCACCTGAAGATACTCCCAACGCAGAACCTATAGACCCTCAGCTGCCTGATCTCACCTCTACCCCTGATCCAACAAAGACGAAGGCGCAAAGGCAGGTAGTTGGAGTGGAAAATGCGGGGTGGAAAGCGTATGGCAAAGCAACTGGATTGTACAACAAGTATGGCAAGAAGTCAGAACAATGGAATCCATGGCATCCATTTCGGTACGCTCACGACTTTCAGCTGGCTCACCCGTTTAGCCAGCAAACGAAAACCTGGATTGATCAACATTCCAGGCGTGGACGGGACAACTTCAAAATTGAATCCTGTCAATCTGCAGATGCCATGCGAAAACTCCTCTGTGAACTCGATTTCGGGTTCGGCGATGATAGTTGGAATCAAGATGACTCACATATCTTTTGAACATTATACCACAGGGATATTTTCAAATGTATCCAGATCCTCTTGAAACATCTTCCTATCTAGGCACACCTCAATTTTGAACCGGTGCACCTCGCACACTTTGAGGGCAGTCGAATATACAGCTAGATGAACATGGGCAATAGGTGGTGGAATACACAAGATCAACTTCCTGCCGGAGCGACATTTGTGCCAGTCATTTGTGATTCTGACAAGACTCCCTTGAAAATATTTCCGGGCGATCGGCATGCCTGGCCTCTGTATCACACGATAGGTAATATTCGAAAAGATATCCACCGTACACCTAAAAAGCACGCCTGGATTCTTGTCGGCCTGATCCCATTTCTCCCACAAGGTGCCGAAAACATAGACGACGCATGGTATTCTACGGTTGGAACTGTGCTGTCTCAACGTAGGCATCTTGAGATCGCTGGCCCCGGCTTGAGATGGGATTGTGCTGATGGCTTCCAGCAACAATGTAACATGCTGTTGGCTGCCTGGGTTGGAGAATATTCGAAACAAGTCATGGTTGCTCAAGTCTCATATGGCTCATGTCCGATGTGCAAAATTCTTAAAGGTGTGCCAATGGGGCCTTCCACCTTTCGACCCCTCGGTAACTCAAGAGACCAGCATATTGACTCGGAACTGCTGGAGAACAACAATATTGATGCTCTGCACACTCTACGTGTCCATCCAATCCGCAACCAGTTCTGGCAATTCCCTCTCTGCAATGTCCATCCGCTTTGGCAGCTTGATGAATTACATCAGCCGCTCCTGGGTTTGGTTGAAGACATATTGCACCGGCTGCTAAAATACCTGACCGCAAGACTGGTCAAGGATCAATTTGACAATCGATTCACATTGGTGCTACGATATCCTTGCCTCCAGCACTTCTCTAAACCATTTGAATGTTTGAAAAGCGGCACATTGCAAGGTAAAAAGATCCGGGACATGATCAGAACATTGGCTGTGAATTGCTCTCCAATTATTGTCGGCTCCATGGATGACGGGAATACTGCGGGGAAAACAGCGTCCGATGAAATGGTAATGGGAGCTGTGCGGGCATTCTGCTAATTCTCTCTACTTGTTAGCCAACAAAATCACTCCGATCTATCCCTCAAAGCACTAGACAAATCACTCAAGCGATTGTACCAGAAGAACGGAATTTTTCGAGAACAGACAATGTCAAAGTCTGTGAAGGCATAAGTGGATGACCTGGCGGCAACAGAAACCTATCTGTTACGCGAACAAATAATTCATCAGATTCCCGCTGAAGTGGAACCCCTTGTGTATGGGGCTGGAAAAGCTTCCTCATCAAAGTGCAGGCAATTTCAGGTGCACCTGAATAGACCCCGGCAAGCAGCAACCACTTCGTCAGATGCTGATCGTCAGAAGGCAATCGAGGGATTGGAGGGCAAAATTCATCGACTGAATCATGCTATACACATTCTTTTCAAAAATCATCCCTACGTCATGAGCTGAAACTACTGCAGGAAGTTGGGACCAAGGCACCCGGTCCCAGAAGCAAATTCCCCAATGAACTTTACCTAATGAATACTACCACAGGAGATGAGGCTTATGAGGCGGGAAACATGACTGCCGACAAGCGACTGCAATTTTAGAGCTGCTTATCCAATGCTGAGACAGAAGCCACGACGTGGAGCTTGGCCGAAAACAAGCGCGTCACGATGCAGCTGGAGGGAAAGATTTGGGGCATCACCTCGACTGATCAGAAGCGTTTGACTGAGGAATTCTCCATCCGCATGATCGAGTTTGAAGCTAGGCGGGAGACACTCGGCATTCAGGCCCTCCAGAAAACCATTGAACAGCGTGAAATCCATTCCGGATATCCCAAGATGCATTTTGTGAGCCATATATCAAAGTCAATTTACCAAATGGGTTCTGGTGACGATTTCACTACCGATATGTCTGAACGGCTACATATCTCCAACGTGAAAGCGGCAGATCAATCTAGCAACACAGTCAATTACATTCGACAGATACTTAAGCCCAATGACCGGTGTACTGGTCTTGACTATATGGAAGCGACACTGTCATATCTTGCACTCGAAGGCTGGTATGATGTTGACTCTGCAAAAGTTTTCAACCTACTGTCCGCTACCGATAAATGGCGAAGTACACGCAGAGCCCATCTGTTACGTCTCCCAACAATTCAGGATGAGCCCTTCATCCACCCTGTATCAGAGCAGGTATATCATTTGAGAAAAACGCATGTCCGCGGAGTGTGCAGAAGTATCAAATTTACTTCACTCAGAGATGCATCAGAACATATCGGAATGCCCAACCTTGGACAGCTATTCCGCTCTCAACTTGAAGAGGACTGGGGACCCGAAGTTTGTGGACTTGTGCTCGGATATGATCAGAATGTCCTCATTGACAGTATATGTATTAAATTCCAGAATGTGCTGTTGTACTACAGTCAACCATTTCACAACCCTACTTCGGTTGAGCGTCTGGGACTTGATTGCAAGGCAGAATATACCGATGCCAACCAAGGGATTATGCCTGAAGATCATAACATCTGGGTCCGGCATACGCAAAGTGAAGAGAATGACCTCGATAACACCTCCCGGCGAGGAATTCCTTGTTTTCCCGTAATATTTTTCAGCTGGACTCCACCGAATCATATCCTTCAATGTCAGGAGCGCCTGCCTGCTGGCAATGCAGTATGGACGTTTTCTACAAGGTGGAAAGAGACCCAACAATGGGTATTACGTCCTCAAGATCAATAATACGCGGTGGTGATTCCAACAAAGTTCAAAGATCTTCATGGTTGGGCTGATTGTGTTGACGGGTTCATCTGGGTGGTCAAACAGACAAATAAGATGCATCTTGTACCCGTTCGAGCAAGAGTTGGACCGGCACATTTGGTGCGGGGGAATGCTGCATAAGGCAGCATCGATAGCGTATGGCGGGGAAATGATCATGTTGATTTAGATACGTTCTGGACTGTATAACAATTACACCAGAATGCCTGATTCTGGTGTGTAGCTGTGAGATAGTTGATTGAATTGTACTATTTGATATGGAACATTAAATATTATCACTACCGGAAGGTCCGGCTCCTGGTGCACTGGAATGGTCTTGGCGACGAGTGTCGTAGTCCCCACAGCTCCAACATTTTACCAACTCAAAGGCATGATTTTATAGCATTCTCAAGATGACTTCATACTCTGTAGAATAATCTTGTATTCTGTTCCGCAACTTCAGGAGCATTGAAGAGCACCTCACAGTACGTCTCAGAGCACCTGAGAGGCACATCGTTTTGCATTCAGCCTGTTCGGGAGCTTCTGGGAGCTTCTGGATGCATCGGTGTGGTTGTTCAGAGATGCTGAGTGGTTGAGTTATGACTTCCGAACCATTTTACAATTTTGCTGATGTGTCTACCTTTACAAAATCATGATCCAGAGATTCACGAGACAAAACCATATGGACCACATGCGGCAGGTGCAATGACACATACAGAATGCGCTCTTCAAGCTGAATCAATCCAAATGCGAGTGATTCCCAAATGAAATAGAGTTTTGTGGTTTCCAGATCAACCAAGAAGAACTATACACAGTGGAGTCAAAGCTAGAGGCAGTAGCTAAATGGCCTCAACCTTGGAATGCAAAGGAAGTCTGGGGTTTCTTTCGACTGATGGGCTACTGCCGCAAGTTCATTGGCCACTTCTCCCACATTGCATTGCCTTTTTACCATATATGCGCATTGGATAAACAGATCAACGTGGGAGGCCAATACGGAGAGCCATGATTGAGGGACAATGGCACTGTACATTTCGGTCGGTCCGGAGAAGCAGAGCAGGCTTTCCAAACATCAAATGATGTCATTTGCAAGGTTCCCATACTAGCGCAACCTAATGAGGAGGGCGAGTATGTACTACATTCTGAGACTAGAGAGCATGCAGGTGGAGCGGTACAATCAAAGAAGCGAGAAGATAGTGTGACTGGTGTAATTGCCTTTTGGAGCAGGAAGATTAAGAGTGTAGAGACGCAATACCCCACATGTGATAGAAAACTCATAGCAATTTGGGATGCAGTGGTGAACTGGCACTACTACCTCCATTCGGACAGAACCTTCACAGTCCATATGGACCATGCCTCGCTAAGACACATACTGACATATACTGACACAACCTCGACTCACAGCATCAAAAATGGAGTACTTAGCAACTTCACTAAATTATACATAGGACATCTGGTACATCCCAGGAATGAAGAACCCAGCAACTGACACGGTGATGAAATGTCCGGACTGTAGGCAGGCACACTGCCAAGGCTCCTGGTGTCAACTCACACAGTGGGGAATATAGGATTCGACTGAGTGGTTTGGCGACGTCACCACCGAAACGAAGGATGCCAGCTGGAGTAAAGACATTGTTCAAACACTAGTGTCCAGGGATAGCCGCGAACACCCGCCAAAGGCGTCCGCTCTGGCTACAATATGATATGCATGGGCTCCCAACCACTGTATCTCCATCGATGATGGCCTGCTATATCTAGAAAACCAGAAACAGTATGCTGAACGACACAAGGATGAGCCATGTTGGCTCTACATTCCGATACCCCTAAGAAACAGGATCCTGCAAGAATCTGATGAGGCTGCAGTGGGAAGCCATTTTGGAGCAGCAAAAACATATTTCCTGATGAGGCAGCGCTTTCTCTGGCCACGGATGTGGAATGGAGTTCAAGACTGCACGAACGGCTGCAAGATGTCACGAGAGTTAATCGACCGGCTGGGAAAGTACTGGGCTTACAAAAACAACTACCAGTTGCATGAGGCCACTGAGAGCACGTGGGGAAAGATTTCATTACTGAGGGGCCAATATCTCTGAGCGGAAATGACTGCATTGTAACCTTCGTGGGCCACCTCTCCAATCAAGCCCATTGGATGCCCTGGACTAGGACCATTGACAGTGCGGAGTTTGAGTAGTTATTTGTGGAGGCCATCATACAATGTCATGGTGTCCCCTGCGAGATCATTAACATCAGATGAATGTGTTTTACATCGGATTTCTGGGTGGAGGTAAGCAAGAAGTTGCAGACCAAGCTGCTCACGTCAACGGCGTGTCACTCACAAACAGGCAGGCTGTCAGTGATTGCAAATTAGCAGGTCACCCGCCATCCACAGGCATTCACCACTCACCATCATGACCAGTGGGACGCCATGCTTCCACTTGCAAAATATGCATAAATCATGTCTATGCACTCATCCACCTATCGCAGCCCATTTGTACTCGATCAGGGTTACACACCATCTATTGCATCAGACTTTGTAGCGTGCGAAATTCGGTATGACAAAATGCAGAGCCTGTATGGGGCGGCATTGATTGAATGACTGCAGGCTTCATTTCTGGATGCCAAGGACCGCATCGGCAAGGCACAAGACAGAAAGACAGCCGATGCAAATAGGAGACAAAGGCCATGCTCCCTTGAAGTGGGAGACTTCGTGATATTGAGTACTAAAGGTCTGCTGATATCATATTCGAACCAAGACCCTTCTTTATAGAAGCTGCAGTGTCCATGGGCCTGACCTTACACAATCATTAAGTTCCATGGGCCGAACGCAGTCGAATTGGAATTACTGGCAGATATGACAATAGAGAAATGGTCAGCAGACTGAAGAAGCACACTCCAGATCGAGCACTGGAGATGCCACCTCCTCCGACAGTTCGAACTGCGAGAGATAAAGCCAGCACAATTGGGTATTCCTATATCTTGGGTGTAATTTCCTCGCATAAGTGGGCACTGGGCGTCAAAGGCGGCTTGAATCATCATATCAAATGTGAAGGTTACATTGAAAGGAACTGGGAACCAGTGGTCAATCTCTCAAATGAAATGTAAATCCTTGATGACTACAAAAAACAACATGGATTCGAAGATACAAAGGTTGAATGGAACATGAAGGACTAAGGTCATGATGTCGAGATCAAATAGGTTTATTCTTTTTTTTTGGGAGGTATCTCAAACTGGTTAAGAGGGATGTAATGCGGAGGTAAGCGAAGCGTAGATGTATGGTGTGGCTTGGCGTAATGCACAGCTCAGAAAGGGGAACGTGCATATTCACACAAATTGAGTGGATCGGTGGGAAGATAAGAGATCACTCACTTATACACAGAATACACCATCATCTCTTCATACTACAACGGATGCACTTGGAGGGCGAGATGAAATCAATTCAGTGATGCAGTTGGGGGCAGCTAACAAGTGAAATTGGAGGTGTACTGCAAGGTGGTCAATCTGGAAGTGGTTGATGTGGAAGTGGTTGATGTGGAAGTTGTCAATCTGGAAGTGGTCAATCTGGAAGTGGTTAATCTGGAAGGGGTTGATCTGGTGGGGGTTGATCTGGAGGTGGTCAATCTGCAGGTGGTCAATCCGGAGCTGGTCTATCAGGAGCTGGTTGATCTGGAGCTGGTCAATCTGGAGCTGGTTGATCTGGAGCTGGTTCATCTGGAGCTGGTCAATCTGGGGTTGGTCAATCTGGAGCTGGTGGATCGGGAGCGGGTCGACCTGGAAGAGGTTGAATTCGATGTGTTCGATCTGGAAGTGGTCAATCTCGTGGTTGTCAATCTGCCGGTGGTCAATCTGGAGGTAGTCAATCTGCACAGTCTTTGATCCAATGGTGGTTGATTTTGAGGGGGTAGGTAGGCAGGGAGATGTGAAAGAGCTGAAACTCTAATCTTTGGTTCACTGAAAACCATGCGATTACAGATGGTTGAGTAAAGAATAGTTGCCAAAAGATGAGTGATGAGAGAGTGCAGATGAGAGATGAGAGATGAGAGATGAGAGATAACAGATAAGAGATAAGAGATAAGAGATGAGAGATGACAGATGACAGATGAGAGATGAGGGACTAGACGTAAGGGGAAGACAGTCAATCTTGGGATGATGCTGTCATCGGTGTATGCAGTCCTCAGTTCATACCGTACTGGGTGTATACAGTACATCACGAAAAACATTTCCGTCCGGGCGGAATGGCCGTGTCAGAGTTGACACGCTCAATCCGAGCCGTCAGAGTCACCCAGGTGGCGGAGTAAGCCATGCCTGGCGTCCATATAATGCCTCGCGTTGCATATCGCCCTCCGATTGCAGTTTTGCTGTGTCTTTCCTCTCTGTCAGTCTCTTACTGTAAACGAACACTCTGGGGTTGTGGCCAACTGTGACCATATGTCATATTGGGTTCATTGGGTCCACACAGGCATTGGGATTGCAATGCAATGGGTGACGCCACGAAAATCGCTCCTAGTGCTCCATCTACCTGCACACACAATGCAATTCTCTTTTTACTAATCATACACATTATTCCAAGTCGCCAGATCAATCTGGCTAGTGATGATCCATCGCTCATTCCCTCTGTCTCCTGACTTACTACGAGTAGCTATCTCTTGGATTATGTGCACGCAGCCAACGATATTTCCCACCCTGAAACCTTGCAAAGCAACGGCTGCTGGTGCTTTTCTCACTCGTACACATTTCGAGATGGGAACCAAGTTAGCCATGTTTTCTGGAATTGTGGTTAGCGCCAGGGCTAACCAGTACTCAACGAAAGCTCCATTCTCTTTAGGAGCTTGATTTTGACTAGTTGTTGCAGTTGCCACGGGAGACGACTATTCAGCACAGCATAACACCTCCTCGGGCGTTGCTTTACCCACACCCAATCATTCTATCGATCCACTCCGCGGCAGCTCTGGCTTCCTGTGCATCGACACATCCAAGATGTGCGTTTACCTTCTAATCCCTCAACTTGATACTGGATACAATGGTACATACAATACTCCATTGTGTGCAGTTGATCATCCGATATATATGTCTTGTTCCGACTCTTATGCTTCATAAACTCCGGCGTGCCGCTGTCAATTTCCACGCGGTGCGTTGCATCTTGCGTATGGTCAAGTAATCCTCTGAAGTCTTTGATCATACCGTCAGAATGGTTTCCATCAGGATGGTTTTGGGGTCCCACGATTTCGGGCTTCGCATAAAACTGAGGGCTCATGGGTGAAGCCAGAACAGCACCGGACTGGAGGACTTTGCAGGCGGCAGCACTGATGTCTTGACGCCGAGCGAGGGCTTTGAGATTGAGCTTTCTGGTTTCGAAGCTGAGAATGCGATGCTCAAAGGTGATTACTTGTGGCAGGAAGTGGTGATTGTGATGGGAGGTGTTCCAACCATCCTGGAGGTATGTTTTAAGTGCTTGTTCATGTCTGGCTGAAGAATACTGTTGCAAGGTTCCGTATCGAGGAATTTGTTTGACCCAATGACACATCATATGGATCGTCAATAAGTTGAAGTCGGCATCAAACTAGTGTTAGCAACCATTCCGGTCCGTCATTTTGGGTCCTGGTTTGGGTCCCAACCGAACAGTTGCCGAATTGGCTGTCCAGGTTGTCAATCAACCAGAACCGTCAACTCAGGTACACCTGGATGTTAAACTTCCATCCCGAATCAATTGGGCGGGTTGTCAGCCGGTCGCCCTGCCGGTCCATCCATGGATTCATATAACGCTCTTGTTTTTGGAGTTCGTTAATAGTATCTTATCAAAATCGCATCTTCCGTAACCAATAATATGTTTTTGCATGCTTTGCAGCTTGCAATATCGATTGATTTGGAATTGGTGTTTTACTGTCGATATATTGTATTTTTGCCCATCTGGGCGGTCAATCCTGCTATTATGAATGCGAAGATCTGCGCGATGCCTTCAGTACCCAATATGCAACACCTTACACTGTTGACGCTCCCTTGATGCTCATTTTCAGGGTGAGGCAGGGAGCATGTCGCTGTTGTTTTTGCCAGGAAAGGCTGCCAATATCTGATAAATGGGTGTCTCCAACCAATTGGAACATAAATTACCCAAGATGCGAAGCTACACATTGTTGACGCTCCATTGACGCTCTTTCTCAGGATGTGGCAGGGAGCATATGCCTGTAGTTTTTCCCAGTAAAGGCTGCCAATATCCAATAAACGGGTGTCTGCAACCAATTGAAACATACATCATCCGAGATGTGTAGCTAAAAATTGTTGATGCTCTGGTGAGGCTCATTCTCAGAATGGGGCGGTGACTGTGTGGCTGTCTCTTTTGCCTATACAAGCTGCCAATATATTGGTTACACGTTTCAGCAACCAAATCACTGTGATTACCGTACTTACAACAGCACAAATGGTTGACGCTCTGTTGACGCTCCTTTCAATGCATTGTCCATTCAACATGTGCTACCATCGATAATAGATTTCATCAAGATCTGAACTGATTGGAAGTCCTTCTGACAGATTGAGACATGGCCCTGTGGCAAAGCCGAGTGCTGTAACATTCTTGCACTGTCCGCACTCATTTGACTAAAATTAATTTACCTTACCAAACGCTTCATTGCGCCTGCTATTCATCTGTTCATCAACCGGTATTGACAACCTACTGCCCACCAATCGCTAATATTATAACACTAACTAACACTGTCGGTCAAGATACATAAAGAAACTGGTGCAATGTTGACGCTTTCTGCACAACTTTTTTTTCACTCCCTTATTCCTCCTCGTTTCGATTGCATTGACCGTCATCAACACCCTTTCACCCTGTCTCATTGACTTCCATGTAGGCCGAATCAATCCAGGAACATTTGGCGCTGCGCTCACCTCCCGCTGCTCTGGGCATTCCGAATCCTCGATGCTAGTGTCTTGCTATTCATCAGATTCAATGTCCGCCCCGGAATTGTCGTTGCTGTCATTTGGATCATCCAAGTCCCCATTCCAGTTAAGCTAATCTTTAGTGTTCAAAATGGTTTCAGGTGCGCTATCATCATCATTTTCGACTGGATGACAGTTGATTCTTCGGATTCGGCGGACATTCAATATTTCAGTTCATCCTCCAAGAAGGTCCCTTGCAGACAAAGGTGGTGGCAATGGAGATCGTTCTGACAATTTAAATGCAGCCGCACCATCATGTTGAAAGAGTGCCCAGGATGCTTTGACGATCGCTTCCGTGTCTGAAATGAATCCCATGGCTGTCATCTGGTCGTTTTGAGTGCGAGATTCCTTCTGGGTAGCACATAGGGTTTGACTGCCCTGCAACATCTCCACAAAGTCATGAACCTTGGCCATTGTGTGCAATTTCCTTTCCTCCACCTCTTTCTTTACTTCTAAGTCATTTTCTCTGTTTATTGTATCCAAGTCTGAGTTGGTGCCTGCCAAAATCCCGTTATTGGCTCCAGCAAACTGCCATACAATGACTTTTTTGCAAAGAGTCCTGACTGTGGTTTTTGACTGCCACCAGCAGATAACATCTCGGCCTAGGAAGAAACTGGCCTCCACTCCGACACCATGTGGTATGATAGAGAATTTGTCGCGCGCCACATCAGAGAGATCGGCATACATTGAGTGAGTTTCTTCCTGTTGATGCCACCAGTCAGTTATGTCAGGTAACCAAAATGTACTGCTAATCTCCATTGGGTTGGCATGGTAATTTTTGAGATTTGGATCAATTTGCCCCCAGGTCTTTGGTGCTTCAGGCGGCAAATTCGAATAGAACCTGGCGGTGGTCAATAAGTGTGCTGTGCGATCACTTTCTCCAGGTGTCGTCTCAGCCACATTGTTAGGTGTCAAGTATTTTCCATCATCGCTGGACTAATCATAGGCATCAAAGTATGATTGACAGGATTCTGAAGTCGTTGCAAAATGGATGAGATTGCTGCCCAATAAGCTTTTGTGCTTGTTGACCAGCACACGTCAATGTTTCGCACAGTATTCATTCTCCACATACTCCAGAATGGCCTCTTGGTATTGGGTAGTATAGGATGTCTCATCCTCAGGATTAATATCCATTCCCTTGTCCCACTTTCTAAAAGATAGCAACTCCCGGGAATGATCAGAAATATGTACAGAAATGACAAGCATACCCGTCATTGGAGTCACTTCAGTGGAATATTTGATCAGCTTGTGTTGAGCTAACTTCATGGCGAAGACCAAGTCGTCCTTCCATTGAGTCGTTTTCTTAGCAAGAACTAGCATCATGCCATCCATGTGATTGAACATGTCATTGTAATCTGTGATAACGTAATGCAATGTGACTGTATGCCTCTTTGACATCCACAGGGTCTGATATCAGAATGGCCTCAACACTTCCATGACGTACTTCACCATAGTCCATTCATCTTGTCTTGGGAAGAGTGGCCGGTAGTCACTGTATTTTGGGTTTTGAAGCCACTCGGGTGTGATTTCCCGTATTCGGTAGCCGCACTTGAGCAACACCATTGTAGTACTCCAACGGGTCCTCACATCTATAATCGGAAGTACCACGATGTGGACCTCGGCTTTTTGACAGTCAATGAACTCCTTTCAATGACCAGGTGTTAGTGTAATCAATACAGCAAGCATTCTCTGCTACATGAAGGTCAGTTCCAGCACTTTCACAATATCTTGTAATACATACTCTCTCAATGATCTTTGCTCAACCTGGGTTCATGGCTGACACCTCATTGATTCTAGCATTGCCCTCTGTTCGAAGCCTTTGACTCTGCCCAATGTCTATGCTTTCATTCTCTCCAAAGTACTGATCACAGTACTGGGCTTCCCAAGACTTGTTGCAGTATTTCACGCCGAGACTGCTCATGAATGCACCTAAAGCCAGCCCCATGATGTGCGCCATGCATGGTACATGGTTCCTCAATACAGGCCACTCGATTCCAGAGGCCTCAAGTGTTGTTGCATCTCGCATGTCATCGAGTAATTTGAGGAAGCATTATCAGTCGTAAGTCCAAGCAAACAGCCGTTGGCAAGCTCAAAACAATCAAGCAACTCCTCCAAATTTACAGCTAGCCTTGCTCCAGTATGTTTGCCCTTATCCTATCATCCCTAATTAACTTTCGACAGGAGAAAATTTCAGGCGATGTACCGCATCGAAAGTGCGTAAAACTTAACGCAATGCCCACTTTTGATCCATATCATAAGCAATGACCGACGTTAAGGCTAGTTTGGTCATTCAGGTCCATCTGTCCCAAGTTGAACTGAATTTGTTTCGTGGCGATAATTGCTTCATAATTGAATCTACGTTCAGTGCATATTCCCTCCGGCATATGTTGATGATGTTATTAGCAGATCGCAGCACCAGGTCATCGTGTAATGCCCTGTATTACCATTGTAGATCTAGATGTGATATAGCGTCCCATAGAATATGAGCCGAAACAAATCATAACATGAGGTAGCGATTCCACATGTCTTGGTGAGATTCGAAGGTTTCACAGTCCCTAGCTGGCAGTTTAGAACGTTTTGCCAGTTATATCGGTCGATATGAATCAACCTGGATGTCAAATCTGAACCTTCTCGGCAAACTTACAATAGTGATTCCGCGACTTCCTTGCATCTTCCGCACGGCCCAAGCTGTTTCATCGACCGTCTAACTAGTCAATTCAGTAACCTCTGAGTCTGTTGATTGGTTCAACTTTGCGATGTGAGCTTTTGCTAGCAAGTGTTTCCCCATTGAGCTAGTGCCATGTTCAGATGGATGGCGGAGAACTTGATGACAAACGCTAAATATGATGCCAGGGCTGCTGGTCTCCCCAATTCCGCAGTGTAATTAGAATTGCCACCAAGGCAAATGTCTAGAACCATACCGAGCAATAGGCCCCCATCAGCAACGACCCGTGTTTTCGTCAGAAACACCCGGGTGTTCCGGATGGGTCTGACGGCTCTGACAGAACGTTGAACCCTCTGACGGAGAATTACACGCTACCCGCAGCCCAGGCGACGGGTCGCATTGCGTATGTACCATGTTTACTTTGTGGTGAAGTATACGCACCATCAGAATGACCTGTGTGTTTCGCTCTTCGCAGGGGCTGCAGTTATGCTGTAGCCAATTACACAACACCTGGTGATGTGTATGCCTTTCTTCGGCCAATAGCCACATGCCGCGTTCTCATTTGTGTGTAGCTTTGAGATTGTCACGTATTGCAATATAGTCTTCGCTTCGGATACATCGCTTGCTGTTGCATTTGCTTCGCAATTATTGTATTTTACAAGTCTGAAATATACTGTCCAATCCTCACACTCTCTAGTATAATGCCCTCTGTCCTCCACATTTTGCGTCGATCCATCATCGGCTTGCAATGCATCTTCCTCCTCATCCGTATCCGCATCGTCGCCATCCTCGCACTCATACCCGCTGACATCACTGGTTCACAGGTCAAATCTACTATGCCCTGAGTTCTCCATATTCCGTGTTGATCCATCATCGGCTTGCGATGTTTCTTCCTCCTCATCCGCATCTGCATCTGCATCGTCCCCATCCTCGCCCTGATACCTGTCATCATCACTAGTTCCCAGGTCAAATCTTTCGAGTTCAGTCGCAGGCCGTCGTCGCTGGCTGGCGGTGGGGATGTCATTGCACTCATCGCTGTTGTCACCTTCATCATCGTAATCCCCGCTGCCCCCTGGCATCCCGAAATGCAGTGCGTCATCTGTGTAATCGTTGTCTATCAGGATATCGGGGTCAGTGCTTCCAATCTCAGGCTCCTCAAGCGCCACTTCGGAGGTCAAATAGTCAAGAAGAATCCCATTGTCAACACACGCTGCTTCCATGCTGATGACCACGGCAGGCGTTGGGTTCTCCGCCTGTTGGATCTGATGCTTGACTGTAGCAACAGTGTTTTTATACACCCTCTGTTGGTAGCTCTCAGGTAGTGTGTTCCATGGTATTCATCAAGAATGTATACGTGTCTGCAACGCCAAGCGAGGTTAACAACTTGCGACCTGTTGCAGTGGAGTGGGATGTGTTCTGACTCCCGTCATTCTTGTAATTGAAGTAGTTCGAGCGATCAGGTCTGTCCGCTTTCAGCTTTGACTTGGAAGCTTCTGGATGAACACCTTTGTTCTTTTGCCACTCCAAGAGAGCATGGCGCAACGTGGTGCAGGTTAACATGATCAATGGTGAGGGTATATGACCGTCCTTGTCGTTAATCATGGAATTATAGAACCCATCAGCATGCTTACTGCGGTTATTCTCCCGAAGATAAAATATGATGTAGACATACTGCGGGATTTCTTCCGCCAGGAAGTGAAGTGGACGCTGGCCATTTGTTTGTAGCTTTCGACTCTCTCTGCGTTGGATTTGGGCCGCGTACACCACCTTCCACACGCTCTGTGACAGGAAACAGATACTTATTGTCAGCCAGAAGGGAATCAATGAATTCCAAACGCTCTGCGGCGGATTCAACGTGGTGGAGATCATATAGCTCTGATATGTCATCCCGTTCTGATTAAATAAAATGAGGTTTAACCATATCGACGTGTGCTCAAACCCGGTACCAGTTTGAGTGTGTGATATCCAACGTGGGCCATTTCTTCAGCATACCTCTTTCAAGATCTCCTTTGTGCACACCTCAAATGCTATGGACCAAATGTTGTTTTGCTGCATAGCGGTGTTCCACTACATCTCTATTATCTGCCGGTGTTGGGCTTCAGTCAATGCTTTTGAAACGCGTCGCGTTGCATAACATACTGTCTCCAGGTTGCTTGCACCCATAAACGGGTGGCTGTTCCACATGTAGAGCTCCAGGAGTCTGCCCGTCGAAAACACATGATGCGTCCTGTCTGAGTGACCAAATCGATGGACGCTGCGACTGCCGGAGACCATTGATCGAGGTGTAGACAGCGCCTGCCGTTGCAATGGCCACAGCCTCTGTCCCTGATTCTTTTCGGTAGCTCGTGTTCGGAGTGGATTTGTAATGATCACCTGGGGTTGTGGATTTGCAATGGGGGTAAGGAGGTTTTCAAGACTGCTGAGAGGACTGGGTGTGATAGCAATGCCAGATTCGGGGCGGGATACAATGCGACGCACTGAGGTTCCTCTGGGTGCTGGTGTGGTACAACTGCTTGTACCCAGCGTGGCGGTTGGGGTATTTATTGACCATCACTGTGTAGCGGATGGGGTGGGATTCACGCATTGAGTAACATTGGCAATGCGAGAATTGTTCGGCAAAGATGTGGGGGTGGAGTTCTGACCTTGGTTTGTTGAGGCTACGGAACTCGATTCTTGAGAGGAATCCCTCACGCCAGCCGGTACGGAAACGCGTCTCGCAGCAGGCGGAAGTTGAGAATTCCCTGAAGGCCCACGCTTTTGTTGATTGTGATGATTGACAAGACTTCGAACATGTTGTATGGCCGGAGTTGGGACAGGGTGAGGGCATTGCGAAGGCAAAATCCGATATAGACATTCAACGTTAAGAATGTAGGACTAATTGCCTTTGCATGCATATGCAACGGCAGGCGAGGTAGACTCCAATTTGACCAACCATGGAGGGTTTCGACAGAAAAGGGAGGTGCAGGGTAGACCGCGCTAGACTCTACACCTTGACAATACTCGGTGACGAGATCTCTTGAAAAGCATTCAATCATGGGGTCAACTGCGATCAGATTAAACTCAGCATTGATATTCACTGTTTCACCAATGTCTGAAGACCTATTTGCACCGCTTGAAGGGTGTCTATGCCTTCTTGGCGCGGGTCTCATAGTACTGCACTCATTCTTGGCATAATATTTCAAACCATCGATTGTGTATATCTTCAGCTTGCCGCTGGAAATCCCCCTTTGGCAGAGCTAAAATCATCTCAAAGCGAATGATGACATATTCTCTATCTTATGACATCAGATGCGTGTGCTTTTTCCACTGCTAGGCATTGGTAGCCGTGTTGGATGGTTGCACAGTTGGGAAAACTTGAGAACTACTCAGTGTGCTGTGAGATGCACGAGGTCTGAGCGGTGACAGTGGTATGAGATGCCCAAGCTACACCCGGCGTCGCAAACTGTCCTCACCGTCAGTACTAAATCTCGTCTCGAGGCTCCTCATTGATGAAGTGCCTGGTGGCTGTGAAAGATGCAAGCAGGGCCGTTCTGTGTTAATTAACCAACAAAACGCAGGATATGAATCAAATCGCAGAAACTCGAGTATAGATATCCCTTCAGCCCGCCAACACCTCCATTCTCTTTGCCTCGCTTATTTAGCACACCGCCAGCATCCTCAACTCTCTCGACATCACGTGACTTGCGCAAAACAATGCCTCTTGTTTCAAAACACACCCGATAACCTACAAAACTTTGTACATTCCCTCTGGGTATGCCTCCGCTACATGCAAATGTATCATAATGCTAATGCCTGGGAAGTAGATTCATTTTCAACTCACAGCGATGGCACGCGAGGGGAGCCGCAAAGGAGAGGCAAAGGCAACTGCCAGGGCAACAATGCCGACATGAGTCATAAATCGACCCCTGTCGTTGGATCGGGACCGTATAAAGGGTTTCATTTTGGATCACATCTGTGGACTCATACTGATATACAATGTTTGCGGAGTCAAGGATGAGAGGGCATTGGACCTCTTTTATGATAAAATCTTTCTTGATCCAGTCACAACTCACCACTTTTGACACTTCCAGCTAATCTGGCCACAGCGCAGGAGCAGGAGTTCGCCTTTTCGGGAGTGGTGGGCAGCCTTCCGCTCATAGATGGCACAAATGTTTGACACAACCCACGACCATATGAAAAATTGGAGGTGGGACCATCCCCGTGCCTTCGGGGATCAAGTCGATCGCTCCAATCCGCATACAACCAGCTCGGGGAAGGTTAAATGCACCGGTGAGCGTTTCTCCTGGCACGGTAGCGATGATCTGATGGCAAAGATTCAGCCACCAAGCTGCTGGCAGGAGAAGCCAGGCGACTTCCTGGCTGGTAGACCACTGAATTGGGATGAGATAATCGACGAGAATGCTGAAGATGAGAACTGGGCAGATCCCGGAGCGCTGATTAGTGGAAGCAGCCGTCCTAGCGATGGCACTGACAATGACGAAGGCGAGGGTGAGGAGGACACTCAGGGCGGTGAGAAAGTGACCCGGAAAGTGAATGGAACAAAGTAAGGGAAAGGGAAAGGGATGGGGAAAGGGAAAGGGAAGGGGAAGGGAAACGGTAAAGGGAAAGGTATTGTTAAACAAACCCCAGGGGGAGATGATATCTCACGTGCCATGGCTTTGCAGTTGCAGACAGAATTGTAAGCGGCAGACTCGGACACGGAGGGCTAACTAGAGCGCCTATTTCATGAGCTAGAAGCATCGCCTACCGTGTCAATTTCCTCAGATGATGATACCGACACTACCGAGTCGGATGGCAAATATGACCCAGAACATGATCCTGATGTAGCTATGCGCATGGAGGATGATGTGGACGCACCGGACCGCATTGATTGAGATGGCGATGTGGATATGGAAAGGGACGGTGACGATGAAGAGGAGGATGATGAAGTGGAGGAAGATGAGGATGAGCAGGAGGATAAGGATGAGGAGGAGGATAAAGATGTGGATGATGGCAAAGAACCTCGGACAATTGGCCAGGGACAGATGGTAGATACATCAGCTGACGATGTAGATACCATGGTAGACGATCAGCCAATTGTGCTACCAGAGCATAGCCAGGCGATGCGTGGGCATACCCCACGGCCACAACCTCGGGCGCCTGCCCCACGGCCACAAACCCAGGAGCCTCGCCCATGTCCAGGAACTCTGCAGACTCATCCCCTCAGTGGGCTGGAGCATGTGGGGCTTGTGACGCCAGAAAAACCTCGCCCGGCGGTGCCAACTCTGCGAGAAGCTGAGGCAGCCGGAAACACCTCAGATGTGGATGTGGATCAGCAGCCGCGTCGGCGAATCGGCAGGTGGCGACAGTCTCCACAATGTCCCTCCCCCCGATGCCCCTCTCCCTGAGGTGCTCCCGGATGGCTCAGTGGGCGGGGAGTGAACCAATCCTCACGTGGCAGAGGAGGCGATGGTCGTTGGGTTTGGGTTAGGGTTGAGTTCTTGTCTTGTTCGGTTCCTTCGTTCTAATCTATTTATCCCATGCATTGACTATTACACACGTCGCGAGGTTTTTGGATTGCTCAGGGTTCATTGTATATATGTGTTTTGTATTGGTTTTATTTGATTCATAGTATTATGGGACATCACGCATGCTGCGTTTTTGCAACTCCTGGCGTGTAAGGAACCTCCTTGTGATGGTGTTGAGCCTCAATATGTTAGCTGAAAGTATCGTGAGCTTACACACCAGGCTGCTCAGGCCTAGCACCAACTATCGTCCCTTTCAACAGTGTATACTCTGCTCCTTGCATGTTGTTGACAATGCCAGAGAATACCCCTTTCCGTTGCCCCGAATTTTCATGCCGAAAGTAGTTCACCTCAGACAGCTGGCAACTTAATCATATCAAATTACACATTCCTGAACATCTTGAAGTTGCGCACCAGGAGAATCTGACTATTTGCAGCGTGCCCCGACGGGTTGAACCCGCTCAGTGTTTTCAACTCAATGCTAACAAAGATTCAATTGAAGACTTGGACGTGTTACCCTACATCGAACACATTGAAAACATCGCAGACTCGGAGTGTCAACCACCGCCACCTTCTCTGCCGCAGACAACAATATACCCCGGGACCGGCGCTCCTCTGATCGATTACATTACTGAGCCCTGGGAACGCGATGCTCAGGGTTGCCTTGGGACGAACCTACACAACAACCCCTACTACTCGTTTGCGACGCGTGAAGAGTATGAATCTATCCAGTGTGGGATGAAGACGAAGGGCATGAAGACAGACTATGACAATGAACTGAAGGATGAACACACCGCTCTGCGTTTCCCAAGCGTACAAAACGGGGATGGCATCCCAAAGCCCGTGGCTAGCATTCCAGATGATCAGGCTCTTGGGGAGTGGGAACTACACACTCTCGAGGATCTGAGATGGAATGGCAATCACCAAAGCCCTATCCAATCCTGGAGTCGAGACATCATCAAAAACATGAGACGGTTGATGCAGCAGCCAGCCCACACCGAGCATCATATTCATGCCCCTCAGCGTTGCTTTAACAGCGATACGCCCCCGAAACACCTCTATACCGAAATGTACACTGCAGACTGGTGGTGGCAGAAATAGGTAAGGAGAGATACTCCAGGATAATAACGTGCTAATGGACGTTTAGCCGATGCTCAGAGTGGGGGATACGCTGGTTTCCATGATCATTCTGTCCGACGGAACACATCTCTCGAATTCTGCTGACGACAAGACAGAGTGGCCTGTATATATGACAATTGGCAATCTATCTTCGAAGATCCGCCAGATGACCTGAATGCACAGCGTTGTACTGGTCGCACTCTTGCCGATTCCAATCAAGAACCGCAATATCCCTCAGAAGCGGCTGGATGAGCAGCCGCAAACAAACCGAGAAGTGTTGAACGAAGTACTCCAGCTGGTACTCCAGCCTCTCACATTGAAACAAAACCCCGGCGCCGAGAGCAGGTATTACAACCTTCTGTGTGCCAATCGCAACTTCAGGCATTGTTAACCGGTTTTAGCAGCATGGCTTGCTGAATACCCTGAGTATAGCGACCTACATCATCTGGAGCGGCATGTCTGATTGTGGTGCGAGTGTCCAAAGAACGAACTGGGAGACTATGTCCTTCCTGACAAGCAACACCCCCGGCGGGATCACAAAGTATATCAAACGTTCAGCGATGCCAACACCAAGAGAGCCAATGCCGAACTCTCTTCACGCCATGTTCACCGAGGATTCAATGTCTTTCTACATATTCCCTCCATCGTGAGTGACGTCCTTAAGCCTGACCTCTGCCATACAATGCAGATCAGCACGCTTGACCACCTCCAGAAGTGGATTTTGCACTTTATGAAGACACACAAATGGCTCGACAAGTACAATGCAATCTGGTTATCCCTGCCTGCTTACCACAACCTCACACCACAATATAAATCACATGAAGAACTTTCTCGATGGAATGGGAAGAAGACGAAGGAAATGAGCCGGTACCTGCTGGAAGTTGTAACCGAGTCTCTTCGAGGCGGAAGCCCCACTCAGCGTGCCATATTCGATCACCCAATTGAGTGCAACCGGGCATTGTTGGAATTCTATATGTATGCTCGATATAAATCTCACGATGATGCAACATTGAGCTACATGGAGGACACCTTGCGTCGTTTTCACACCTTCAAAGATGTTTCCTTAATCAGGCAAGCCGGCAACACGGCGAAGGCCAAAGCCAATGTTCTGAGAACGGAACTCGTGACGAAGCAAAAGATAGACTAGGAAACAAATGCTGAACCTTGGACGCGGTCCATGAAGTGGCGCGAAATGAACGCCTGGCAGGAATCTTTCAGCCATGAGATAGATGTTTCCAAGGAGTTAGATGCTGGATTCAACTTTCCGAAGATCCGCTTAATGTCTCATTGAGTCGAACAGATTCGTCGATATAGAGCCTTGCAACAGTATTCTTTCGAGAGACATCAACAAGCACATAAAACGAACCTCAAGGATGGTTGGAATGCCTCCAATCACAATTCCAACTACCTTCCACAAGTAATCACCTTTCAGCGTCGCATCCTCTGCATCAAAATCAGAAAGGTCAATCTCCAAACTCTCACTCAGTGTTGGGAGAACAGCGCTGCTGCCTGCAACTTCCTCCCTTGCGGTGCTGATCTGGCTGCCCCCCTGAGCCCCGAGCCAGATGCAAAGCCCGAATGCATGGGACCCCAAAACTGCCATGATGGAAAGCATCCTGACACTATGATCGAAGACTTCAGAACATTACTCGACACTATGCAAGACGCATCACACAGCGTGGCATTATACAGCGGCACGCGGGAGTTTCTGAAACATAAGAGTCGGAACAAGACGTATATATCTGATGAACAACTGCACGCAATCGAGCTCCATATTGACCATGGTATTACGGTTCAAGTTGAAGGATTAGATGGTGAACGCATATGTCAGATGAGTCGATGCACAGGAAGCCAGAGCTGGCGCTGAAGGTATCGACGGAATGACTGGGTGTGGGTAAAGCAACGCCCGGGGAGGTGTTATGGCGCACTGAATGGGCGTCTCCCGTTGCAACTGCAGCAACTATTCAAAACCAAACTCCTAAACGAGAATGAAGCTTTCGTTGAGTACAGGTCAGCCCTGGCGCTCCCCACAATACCTGAAAACTCTGGTAACTTGGATCCCGTCTCGAAATTTGTACAAGGGAGATAACCACCGGCAGCCGTCGCCTTGCAAGTCTTCAGCGTGGGAAACATTGTCCGCTGCGCACACGTAATTCCGGAGATAGCTACAAGTAGGGAGACAGGAGACAGACGGAACGAGCGATGGATTGTCAATAGCCATATAGATCTTGCGACTTGGAATGATGTGTATAATTAGTGAAAAGTGAATGGCATTTTGCGCGCCGGTAGAAGGAACGCGAGGAGAGATTTTCACAGCGTCACCCATTGCATTACAATCCCGATGCAAGCGCAGACCCAATGAACCCATTCCGACGTATCGTCACAGTTGGCCACAATGCCAGAGTGATTGTTTGAAATGGGGGACCGACAGAACACGAAGAAACGATGAGGCAGTGATCGGAGGGCGATATACAACGTGACGCATTGTATTGATGCCGGGCGTGGAATAATCCACCACCGGGGTGTCTCTGACGGCTCCGACAGAGCGCGTCCACCAGGATCGAGCCATTCTGCCCGAATGGAATATGTTTTGCTGATGCCTTCGAGCTTAGATTTGTTGAACCCCACCAAGCATGGAAGATAATTTGTAATGTAACATCGCTCAAATCACAAATGATGACCCATTCATTTGTGTAAGAGATCATAACCTCGAGCAATGAGGTGTTCAACGATCTTGAATCTGACTTGGCGGCAGGAATTGGAATCTTGGGTAATCCAACTCGAAAGACTGCCGAAGATAATCATACAGTAAAGCAGACCACAGGTTCTTCAATATTGACCCTACTGCTACAAGTCAAAAAATCAGATCTGTAAGACATTGCAAGCATATTTGTGAAGTGGTATACAAGGTCAGATTGCAAAGACTGACCGCGTACCACTCGATTGAGGTACAGCACAATGCAGTTCATTGCTGTGTAGCGTTTTAAGCCTCCACAAAACCTGTTGACGCTCTGTGGGTGCTCAATTCAAGGAGGCGGACATGATATCGTCACTAGCATTTTTGCCAACACGGTCTGCTGATGGGTTCATTTTTGGTTATCTGCATTCCAATGCCATGATAATATCCAAGATGCATGTTCAAAACTCGTTGATGCTCCATTGACGTTCATTTTGGGACATGGTACCGATCTTGTCGTAAGCATTTTTGCCTAGAAAGGTGGCCCATAGTTCGATTATGAATCAATGCAGTAGCATAGCCCCTCGATTTCCCAAGACGCAAGGCCTAAAATTGTTGAAGCTCCGTTTGAGCCCATTTTCAGGGCAGAGTGACGATGTCGTCACAAGCATTGTTGCGTAGAATGGCGTCCAATAGTTCGATTATGGCTCAATGTCGCCACACAGCACGTGTATTACACAAGATTCAAGGCCAACAGTCGTTGACGCTCTGTTGACGCTGATGTTTAGACTATAGTGGCGATGTTGTGGGAACCATTATTGGCTAGAACGGGGCCCGATAGTTCGACTATGGCTCAATGCCGCTGAATACGCACTTGCATTGTCCATGATGCATGGCCAACAGTCGTTGAAGGTCAGTTGACGCTGATTTTCAGGACATAGTACTGATATTGTAGCAACCATTTTCGCCTAGAAAGGCGGGCCATAGTTCGACTATGGCTCCATGTCGCCGCACAGCACTCGTATTGTCCATGATGCAAGGCGCAATGTCGTTAATGTGCAGTTGACGCTCATTTGGAGGACACTGTAGCGACGTTCTGGCAACCATTTTTGACTAGACAGGCAGGCAATAGTTCAATTATGAGTTCATGTTCCAGCGAAATCCTCTAGGTTTTCCATGATGCAATGCCATAAATTGTAGACGCTCCATTGACACCCACCTTTGAGCTCACCTTCGAGACATACTAACCGTCATTGGGTGCTCAACAATTGCACATAAACTGCATATGGTCATTGTTGGCAGCCGGTATGCCATGTCTACAAAATATCATTTGAATCCGAAACCTTCGAAACATTTGAGTTTCTCAGACACGACTGTACACATCATTCGCTCGATGAATGACGTAGGTCCATCGCATTTCTGCGGTTTCGGCCTGCAATTCACCGCATAAAAAGCCCTGCATTAGGTGTAGATATTTTTAGCCCGACGTCCTCACCATTCCTCATGCAGCTCATTCTCCTCGGTTTCCATGATGTACCATAAGCAATTTTCAATTTCTCGACCATGTGCATGAGGTCTGAGCACAGAGTTATGTAGTTGGCTGCATGGATTGATGCAGCCTGATGGCTGTCATTTATCTGGGTTTTGGATGTGCTTTGACCGCTCCTTCTATGTGTCATATGACATCACTGACTGAAACTTTGTTAGTGAATTTCGTCTCGAAGGTCGGTTTTAGTTTATCATTTCACCATAACAGGCAATGCCATATACAGTGCATTGTTTGACAATCAACTTGATTTGGAGTGTAGAACATTCGCATGGCCCGTACAACTTTTGCACACACACTGATGAATAATCCTGTCTCACACGTTGGTCACTGAAATCCAGAAAAATCTGACATGTAACAAACTAAATACAAAATGCTTTCACTCAAGCTACATTGTCAAAAATACCTATTAGGCTATCTACTCCTCCGGTGACAAAGGAGCCGACACCTTGTCTTCGTCCGAATCCGATTTCAATATGGTAATCAGCTAGGGACACTATATGCAGGGGTAACAGCATACGGGTTGAACTGGCTTCGCGATCGCAATCTGTGACTAATTGGGCACGCTGTCGGGCATCAGAGATACTCTGTTATTGCCTGGCTGAGGTTCCTCCGAACCCAGCCTGATTGAACTACTTTGCTGTCGAGACATCACTTGGGGCATTTGTGGTTGTCCAGGCACGATATCAAGAACCTGCATAGACTCTCCAAATGTTGTCAATTATGGGGTGGCTGCAGTTGTGTCAGTTTGGGGCTTCACAACTGCCGGAACATTCAATTCAGTCATCCCGTACTTCAGATCTCACTCAGGGAAGTAGTCGGCCACCTCCGCCCATCCCGGTTGGGTCAGTTCATCAAGCCTCATTTGCTTGTGCCGAAAGCTCTCCACATGGTGCTGTACCCTTTTAAAGATTGTGCCCAGCACCCAGCCATGTTGGTCATTCTCACTCAGCTTGCCAAGCTCTGCATCTTCTTCATGATCATCCTCATCCTCACCATCCTCCTTGTCTTCAGAACTTGCAAGAGCGCTCAGCCTGTCCCTGTTAGCTTTCAACATCTCCTCCCATGATGTTTGAGGCTTTGTGGTTGTCAATTGTGCCTTTTCGACATTTCTCATATGTTCCTGCTCTGGCATATTTGCTGTCGCTGCGTGTTGAACTCGCTTTCTGGCTACTGCCCTCTCTCTATCCACAAAATCCTCAATCCATTTCACTTTCTGTTAGTTGCTTGAAAAGTGGTTTACCCGTCGTTTGCCCGCCGAAAGCTTCTTTCTAGATCGAAAGCTGCACAGCGCTCCCAACGCTCAGACCCTTTCTGCCTTCAAGCCACTCTTGGCTGTATTTGCCTGATGACGTCATCGTGTGGGTATCTTCATTGATTTGCCATATTTGCCCGCCAGCAGAGGCGAAAGGTTTGTTTTCCGAGCATTCACCATTGTATCTTGTGTTGACCTTGTTGTTGGGCCAGATGTTGGATGTTGCAAGATATGGACCACATGGAAGCAAGCTGCGTCATTTATGTCAAGGTTGGTAGGTATGATCAAATTGAACAAAGCAAAATTAGCGTTTTGCCCATCACTTCATTGGGAATAGTCATGCTAGCCGTGCATTATGACTTGATGGTTACCGTGTGATTCATGTAAGATCGCGGTGATGTCTTGAGATAAACATCACCAGACGTCCTTTCCGTCAAAGAATGTCCTTTTTATATATGTCAATCATGAGATATCAGCTGTCGTTCATCACGATGGATCCCAGTAAACATAAAAGCAACATCGGACCAACTTATGGCAAATCACGGGACCGTTGGAATCCCCTGCAGCTATACGCAGTGCAGCTCTACGCAGCCACATTCAGCTTGAATTGAAAGTGCAAGTTGGCTGTCACTCATACCATTTTGACTTGTAGCTAAGTATATAATCTTCAGGACTTCCCACCTCTTTTAGTGATCATCTTCCTCACCATTCCACAACAGCAAGTGATGGCTCCAGAAACACTTCAACCAGGTACAATTGGAGCCGAATCGAGCCGAACGACAGGCGCGACAAACGATGTGCCACCCGGTGGGACCCAGCCGCACTGCAGACACCAGTTAGTCCACTCCAATGCTGCAATTGTAGCCACCAAAAACATGACCCAGGACGCACATATAGAAATACTGTGTAAAACTGCAAGCAGCAACAATGAGAAGCGGCATGCGATCGGATGTGAATCAATCCAAATCGATGTAGACAACGGTCAACTAACAACGTAACCCCCAACTGCAGTACATGGAGAGCTACCTGATCAATTGATCGCTGCCCATAACGGGAAACCTCCATGGTTGTCGAAGGCATTTGTCCGACAGTCCACGAAATTGAACATCACAATGTTCTCTGTTGTGGGATTTTCGCAATCCAATGTGGTGATAAACGTCCCCAGCAATGGATGAAAGAAGCTCCACAGACAATAGCGGCGGCTACAAAGTCGTATCTGGTTGAGGCAATAGCCAAAGCTCACTTTAGAAGCAGCAACTAATTTCTTATAGGTTTTCAACATGTCAGCTACTATGGCAAGACAAGGATGTCGGGCACAGCTTGAGCAGTCCGACATCCGTCTTGGCTTGAACATGGCCATAATGCCTAAGGAAAAGATTTCGTGCACCGCGATAGAGGAAACGCAACAACAAATCAAGGAACCTCCTGCCAAAGTCCGAAAAGAAAAGAAGCAGGGTGTTGTGTTTCCCGGGCATAACAAAGGGAACCCTGTGATGGAAAGACACCCGGCAATGGTTCGTGAAAATCAAATGGACGGCTGTCATCATTGTCAAAATGGCACAGCAAAGAATTCACAGACTCGCTGGGGGCGCAAAGGCACAGGTGCGCCTCCACCATGACCGGCGCCACCGGGGCCTGGAATGCCACCTGCGCCACCTGATGACAGTCAGAGGACTCAAAGCTCCAAAACAGAAGGTGTGCGACCTGGATATCTGTATATACATACTCCGCTTGCCAGCGCACAATTTTTCTATCTTGATCCATATGCGAAGGATCGCATGCGCAATGAAGAGTTTATTCCAGATCTGCTGACTGATGAAGGTCCATCCACAGGTTAGTACACTATCAGCTGCGTGGTAATGCAGCTAACAGCCATTTCGTAGACGACAGCAGCCTGTTGAGTGAACCTGAAAGTGAAGACAAGAGTTGACAGAAGGGAGGGTGATTTTCGATTATTATCATTGTCTACAATCAGCGGACCCTTTAAAGTATATTTCAAAGGGTATATTAATATGCATCAATAAAGAACAATGTAGTAATACAGGAGACCGTACACGAACAACACAGAATGGCTGCCACAAGACCATTATTGATATACTATGCCAAAGTGAATGGTTCCATATTACGGATAGGCCTGTGGCAAAATGAGTGTCAATGGAGCGTCAAATATCTTTGGTCCTGAAAGTCAGGTACAAAAAACGCGATTTGGTTGTGAATACACATAATGGAAGTGTTGCTACCCTCTTTGGGGAAACAAGAAAGCAACACGCTACCTGCCCCATCTTGAAAATGAGCGTCAACAGAGTGTCAACGATTTTAGGTCTTGTTAGTCTAGTAATTAGGAAGTAATGTTGTAGTGGTTATACATAACGACGGCATTGACAACCTTTATACGTGAGAAAGGAAGCAAGATGCTCCCTGCCCCATCTTGAAACTGAGTGTCAACGATTTTTGGTCCTGTAAGTCGGGTAATGAAAACCAAATTCCGTAGGGCATACACATAATGGACGTGATGCCACCCTTTATAGGTTACAAAAACCCCCACACGCTCCCTGCCCCATCTTGAAAATGAGCGTCAACAGAGCGTCACTGATCTTAGGTCTTGTTTGTCTGGTATTTAAGAAGTGATCTTGTAATGGTTATACATAACAACGGCATTGAAAACCTTTATACGCAAAAAAGAAAGTGAGACGCTCCTTGCCCCATCTTGAAATTGAGCGTCGATTGAGTGTCAATGATTTTTGGTCCTGTAAGTCGGGTAAGGAAAACACGATTTGGTAGTGATTACACATAATGGAAGTATAGCCATCCATTATAGGCAAAACAGAAAGCAACACACTCCCTGCCCTATCATGAAACTGTGCATCGACAGAGTGTCAACAATATTGGGCCTTCGATCATGGTCGACTGGAGCGCGCTGTTGATATTAAAGTCCATATACTCAGTTTTGGCCGTTTTTGTAGTCTAAAACTCTTGTGAACACTTAGTTGCACCTTTGTAAATGATATAAGTTGTTACTGTTCAACAGGCTATCGCGGGAATATCACTTGCTTATTTGCTCATAATGGCTGCCAACCCCTTGTTGTTACAGGGTCGGTATGGACTAAGTAACACTACCTAAAGTATTCAACAGTACCTAAGTCTGTGCTTATTCACACTCTGCCGTAGTTCTTATACTAGTTCCCTAAGCGTATCTCCAGACAAACTGTATTGGTAGTCTGTAAAGATCATATACACAAAGAGGACAAACATGGATTGTCGTATTGAAAGCCATGAGATGGACAGAAACTAAATCATATCATGGTTTTATACATTATTGCCCGTGCATAGATCTTGTATGAGTGATGCCGGTGATTAATTATTATCGTGCAATAGGTTCATATAATCAATCTCTGTGATTGATTATTATTGTAGAATAGAGTTTGTATAACTGATCTCGGTGATTAATTAGTATCGCAGAATAGGTTTGTATAATCAATCTCGGTGATCAATCGATGTCGTGGCAGTAATATTATGCCCGTTGATAGTGCAATCATAATTGACACGTATCTTCACAAAACACTGTAGCTAATTCTTGGATAAATCTGGCATTCAGATACTGTCGGCAATATTACGTCTCGTGCGTAATGTCCCTCAATACCAATTTTCACGTATCATTACATTCTGCTCGAAAGCGAGCTCTAGTGCGACTTCTGGGCTTCTTCCTTTCATTGCCGAAATATTGCTCAAGCTCCAGAAGAGTTGGTTCTTGATACTTTGCCCTATTCTCATACTCTCGTTCAGACAGAGTCGTATTTAATCATCTCTGCTTCTTGGTTCGGTAATCAACCTGAAGTTCTCGTTGAGATGATTGCTCCGCACTATTAGCATTTGATTCGATGTCTAAGGCAGCAATATCAGATTCCTAAACAAGAGTTCCCTCGTTAATCTGACTCAGTGATGGCGTAACTATACAGTCCCTGATGCAATCTGATGGGAATATATTATATTGAAGATGAAACTTCAATATCTCTGTATATTGAATAATACTTGCCAGCCGAGAAATACACAGTGCAGCAAATATATTATCCTCCGTCGCAATGCGTCGTAGCAATAGGGATACTGCACAAACCCAAACATCGTAATTGTTTTTGAACTTTCGCTCTAACGTGGGGCAGGGAAACTGCATACAATCCTAGTAACAATTGTAATATACTTGACAATAATAATAATAGTAAAATGAGAAATTGAAACTTAATACTATTTCAGCTTCGTCTTTCGCAGGTAGGTATTGTTTGCAACTGTGGGGCTACCCTTCCAAAAGCCGGAGCTCTTGTTGTTCGTTTATAGCCTTTCTTAGACTACAGCAGTTTATGTCCGAACCTGAGCTATAATTTCATCTGTCGTATCCTCGAGTACACTTTCATTGCGAGCCAGGCTCAAAGATAGAGGACCATGCATCCCCAAGGTTATTGTTTAAAGGTATGATTGGTTTGTTTTGAAGCATCATGCTCCCTCAAGGGGTGCCAACCCCGATAAGATTTAATCAAATGCTAACTTCAACTTAGATATCTCACAGCTCGTGGATGTCCGATAGTCAAAACCTCTCCATCGCCTGACGTGGTTATTTGGAGGGCTTCAAACAGATTGCTTGATAATTAAGACACAACCACTATTTGGCTTATCTGCTTCAGCGACGTACCTGGCGACCCACAATTCCTCTGTCGACATTTGACTTGACGTACCTCTCCGGTAATATCGAACTGATAGTGATTAACCTTACTCGTTCGCCCCCTGCCAGGGAGTCAGAGGCTTATCTGGTCTTATTGACTTTGCCCAACATCTTCATCAATCAGACACACCATGCTCAGGCCGAGACTGCTCTCTTTGACCGGGTGGTACCCAAGTTGTTCCGCTCCTCAAGGGATTGGCGCGAAGTACCGCTTAATTGCATATTGGCGATCGTCTGCCTGACACATCAGTCGCATTCCTGCAACTGGCGCATCCAGGCCCCTTAGCATAGTTCGAATGAGTGTGGTAAGAAATAACTGGCATCAATATAAGCCTTGAAGGCATATAGACTGGCCATGGTTATTGCATCATCAGATCAGTTCTACAGTAGTGTGTGAACTTTCAATGAATCCGCCAGCGATGAGGCTTGCTGTCAAATCGACACGACACATGCAATCTCCCACTTCAGATCATACGTATGGCAGCGTACTACTTCATGGATATTGGTGTTATGTATCGTACGGTATTGCAGAACCCGTTATGTAGATCTCGAAGAAGCCTAGTACCAATACCTCTATTGGGGGAGGACCCCTGACAGTTGTTTATAGACATGTGCGATTATGCGCCACTTAGATTACCCAAGATGCAAGACCATCAATTGTTGACGCTCCATTGACGATCATTTTCAGGATGGTGTAGGGAGCATCCCTCTACGTGTTTGCTATATAAAGGCTGTCAATACATCAGAAAATGACAATGCAGTACCATAGTCAATATTTTGCAATCAACAGTAGGTTATCTGAATGCGACCATAAATAGAAAACCCGAAACGCAGAACTGGAGATTAGAACTGATGGGTCTGGCCAAACCGGTCGAAACCTGCGGGTTGCCGTGTACGGGTCCGCAATTGGCACAAAAGAGGCAGTGGTATGGTTTTTTCAACGGGTCTAGAACCGAACCGACCCGTTTTTACCATCTGAACCCGGACTGCTCGCAGGTTACCCGGACATGTTGCGAACAATACATCTAACTGTTTGGAAACAGTTCTCTCGTGGCTGAGATAATCCTGCCAGGCATTCATTTCGCGCCACTTCTTGGATGGCATCCAAGATTAACCGTGTGTTTCCTCGTATACGATTCGCTACTTCATCAGTTCTGTGCTCAGGGTATTGGCTTCAGCCTTTGCCGCTTTGCCCGCTCGCCATAGTAAGAAAACATCTGTGAAGGTGTGAAAACGACACAAGGTGTCCTCCATGTAGCTCAATGTTGCATCATCGTGAGATTTATGTCGTGCATACACATTGAATTCTAACAATGCCCTTGCGCATTCAATTGCGCGATTGAATATCTGACTCTGAGCGGGGCTTCCACCTTGTAGAGACTGGGTAACAACTCCAAGCAGGTACCAGCTCATTTCCCCTATATCCTTCCCATTCCATTCACAAACTTCTTCATATCACATATTTTTTGGTGTGAGGTCGTGGTAAGCAGGCACAGATAACCAGGCTGCATTGTACTTGTCGAGTCATTTGTGTGTCTTCATGAAGTGCAACATACACTTCTGGAGGTGGTCAAGTATGGCGATCTGCATTGTATGGAGGAGGTCAGACTTAGGGAGGTCGCCCAGGATACAGGGAATATGTCTAAACATGTTGAATCCTCAGTGATCATGGCGCAAAGAGAGTTCGGCATTGGCTGCCAGGGTGTTGGCATAGCTGAGCGTTCTGTATCGGTTGTGATCCCACCTGGGGTGTTGCTTGTCAGGAGGGACATAATCTCCAACTTCGTTCTTTGGTCAATTGCACCAAACGCAGACATGCCCCTAGAGGTGATGTAGGTCACTATTCTCTGGGCAATCTTCAAGCCGTGTTGCAAAAACCGATTTGCAACACCAGAAGTTGCCATCTGCACAGAGAACATTGTAATACTCGCTCTCGGCGTCGGGATTGGGTTCCAAGGTGGGAGGCTTGATTACCCGCCGCATCACTTCGTTGAGCACCTCTCGGTTTGTTTGCCACTTCTCATCCAGCCGCTTCTCAGGAATTCTCGGTATTTGATTGGAATCGGCAGGAGAGCAACCATTACGACCGTGTGCGTTGAGGGCATCTGGCAGCTCTTTGATGATAGATTGCCAATTATCATATATACAGGCCACTCGTTCTTGTCGCCAGCAGAATTCGACCCATGTGTTCCGTCAGACATGAAGATGGATGGAACCAGTGTATTCCCCACTCTGAGCATCGAATAAACGTCCATTAGCACGTCATTATCCTGGAGTATCGCTTCTCACCTCGGTCTCCCACCACAAGTCCGCAGTGTGCATTTCAGTATAGAGGCTTTTCAGAGGCGTATTGCTGTTAAAACAACCCTGAGGGGCATAAATGAGATGCTCGGTGTAGGCTGGCTGCCGCATCAACCATGTCACGCTTTTGATGCTGTCTTAATGCCCATATTTGATGGGGCGTTAGTGATGGTCATTCCATCTGATATCCTCGAGGTTGTGTAGTTCCCACTCCCCGAGACTCTGATTATCTGACACGCTACCCACCAGCATCTGGACACCATCCCCATTTTTGAACCTTGAGAGACGCAGAGTGGTGTTTTGTTCCTTCAGCACGTTGTCATAGTACATCTTCATGCCATTCTTCTTGATCCCACACTGGATATATTTGTACTCTTCACGCATCACAAAAGGGTAGTAGGGATAGTTCTGCAGGTTGGTCCTAGGGCCACCCTGAGCATCACATTCTCATGACGCAGCAATGTAATCGATCAGCGGAGCGCCAGCACTAGGGAATATCTCCCTGCACGGCAGTGGAGGTGGTGGTGGCTGACCCTCCGAGTCTGCGATGTTGCCACCGTGTTCGAGTTAGGGAAACGCGTCCAAGTCCTCAACTGGATCTTCGTTAGCTGTGAATTCACGATGCTGAGCGGGTTCCACACGTCAAGGCGCGCTGCGAATAGTCAGATCCTTCTTCTGCCCAATTTGGCGTTAATCAGGATGGTGTAATTTGATATGTTTAAGTCGCCTGCTGTTTGAGGTGGACTTCTTTCAGCATGAAAATTCGGGGCAACGTAATGGCATCTTCCCAGGCCTTCTCCATGACATGCGAGGAGCGGAGAGTACACCGTCGAAAGGGACTAAAGTTGGTGCTGGGCCAGAGCAGCCTGGTGTGTAAGCTCACGATACATTGAGCTAACTTGAAAGGTTCATTGAGCCTCAACACCATCACAAGGAGGTTCCTTGAACACCAGGAGTTGCAAAAACCCTGCATGCGCGATGTCCCATAATACTATGAATGAAATAAAACCACTACAAAACCCATAAATGAAATAAACCCTGAGCGATCTAAAAACCTCGCGATTCGTATAATAGTCAATCCCTGACATAAAATGATTAGAACACAGGAACCAAACAAGACAAGAACCCGACCGTAACCCAAACAAAACTACCATCGCCTCCTGTGTACCGCGAGGACTGGTTCACTCCTCGCCTACCGAACCACCAGGGCGCGCCTCAGGGCGAGGGGCATTGTGGAGAAGATATCGGTGAGAGGGACATTGGTGATAGTGTCGCCACCTGCCGATTCGCTGAGCAGCTGGTGATCCACATTCACATCCGAGGTGTTTCTGGCTGCTCGCTGAGTTGGCACCGCCGGGTGAGGTTGTTGCGGTGTCATGAGCCAACAATGCTCCAGACCACGCAGGGGATGAGTCTCCGGAGTGCATGGTTGTGGTCGAGGCTCCGGGGTTTGTGGCAATGGGGCAGGCGCCAGAGGTTGTGGCCATGGGGTATGCTCACGCATCTGCTGGCCTTGCTCAGGTAGCACGATTAGCTGATGGTCTACAATGGTATCCACATCGTCAGCCGGTGTATTTACCATCTCTCCCTGGCCAGTCATCCAAAAGTTCTTTGCCATCATCCTTATCCTTATCCTCCTCCTCATCCTCATCCAAGTCCTCCTCCTCCTCCTCCTCATCTTCCTCCTCTTCATCATCACCCTCCCTTTCAATATCCACATTGCCGTCTAAATCAACGCCATCCGGTGCGTCCACAACATTCTCCATCTCATATCCATATCAGAATCATGTTCTGAGTCATATTTGCCGCCTGAATCCTCGGTAGAGCCGGAATCACCATCTGAGGAAATTGACTGGGCGGGGGATGCTTCCAGCTGTAAATACACCCATTCCAGTTAGCCCTCCGTGTCCGAGTCTGCCTCATTCATTTCCTTCTGCAACGGCAAAGTCACGGCACGAGTGATATCATCTCCCCCTGGCGTTTGTCTCAAAATAACTTTCCCTGTACTGTTTCACAACCCCTTCCCCTTCCCTTCCTCCATTGCGTTCCCTTTCACCTTCCTCTTCCCATACCCAGCCTTTGTTCCCATCTCTGTCCCGGTTCCATTCTTACCGCCCTGCGTGTCCTCCTGACCGTTGCTGTTGTCATTGTCATTACCATCGCTAGGAAGGCTCCTTCCACTTCTCCGCGCTCCGGGATCCGCCCAGTTTCCATCTTCATCATCCTTGTCGATTATCTCATCCAAATTCAATAGTCTAATGGGCAAAAAGTCGCCTGGCATGTACTGCCAGTAGCTTGGGGGCTCAATCTTTGCGCTGTGATGATCACTACCATACCAAGGGAAACGCTGGCGGTGCGTTTGATCATCCCCTAGCCGGTTGTCTTCAGATCGGAGGGATCAACTTGATCCCCAGAGGCACAGGCTTTGTCCCACCTCCAATTATTCATTTGGTCACGGGTTTTGTCTACCATTTGCCCCCTATATGAGCGGAAGGCTGTTCACCACTCCCGAAAAGGCGAACTCCTGCTGCTGCGGTGAGGCCACATTAGCTGAAATTGTGATAAGTGGTGACTTGTGACGGCGTCAAGAAAGATTATATCACTACAGTGGTCCCATGCCCTCTCATCCTTGACACTGCAAACATTGTATATCGGTATCAGTCCAAAGATGTGTTCTGAGATGAATCTCTTTATACGGTCCCGATCTAACGACATGCGTCAATTTATCTCCAACGTCGGCATTCTCTACCTAACAGTTGCATTCCTCTTTCCTTTGCAGCTGCGCTTTGGTGCCATCACTGCTAGTTGAAAATGGATCTCCATACGAGGCATTAGAATTATGATACAGTTGCATGTAGCGGAAGGAAGACTGGAGGTAATGTACAAAGTTTTGTCGGTTTTCAGGTGTGTGTTGGAATGAGAGGCGCTGTTTTGGGCGGGTGACATGATGTCGAGAGAGGTGAGGAAGCTGGCGGTGTGTGAAATACAAAAGGAACAGAGGATGGAGGTGTAGGCGGGAAGAAGGGATATATGTACTCGAGTTCCTGCGATTTCTTGGTTCAACCTGTATTTTTTGTTAACGAACACACACCGGCCCAACCTTCATCTTGCACAACCGCCAGGCACCTCTTGACTGGAAGGCTCGAGACTAGATATAGTACTTGCGGTAAGGAATGTTTACAATGCCGGGTGTTGCGTTTGCATCACACACCACTTTTACCTCTCAGACCTCGTGCATCCTGCAGCACACTGAGTAGTTCTCAGGTTGTCCCAACAGTGCAACCATCCATCACGGCGACCAGCATGCCGAGCAGAGGAAAACGCAAACGCAACTGATGTCATGGATAAAGAATATGTCATTGTTCGATTTGCGATGCGTTTAGATCTGCCAAAGAAGGTTTTCCACTGGGAGGCTGAAGATATACACGATTGATGGTTCGAGGTATTGTGCCAAGAACGTGTGCAATACTATGATAATCGCACCAAGAATGGATAAACAGCCTTCAAGCGGTGCAAATAGACCTTCGGACGTTGCTGTAACAGTGAATATCCATGCTGAGTTCAATCTGAGTTTAATCTGATGGAAGTGAACCCGATGGTTGAACGCTTTCAAGGGATCTGGTCCCCGAGAATTGTCACAGTTTAGGGTCTAGCGTGGTCTAAACTGCGACTCCCATTGTGTAGAATTGCTCCCTGGTGGCTCAAATAGGAGTCTACGTCGCCTGCCGTTGCATAAGCATGCAGAGGAAGGTATCCCTACATTGCTAACCTCGAACATCTATATCAGACTATGCCCTCCCAAAGGCCTCACCCAGACATGACTCTGGTCATGCGAAATGATCGAAGTCTTGTAAATCGTCAGAATGAACATAAGTGCGGGCCGTCGGGGAATTCTCAACTTCCCCCTGGTATGAGACGCATTTCCATACTGGCTGGTGAGAGGGATTCCTCTCAAAGAGGGAGTTCGGTAGCCTCTACAATCCGAGGTCTGAACTCCACACATTCATCTTCTCTGAACAATGCTCACGTTGCAGATACTACCCAATGCATGACTTCCACCCCGGTAGCTACACAGCGATGGTCGATAATCCCTCCCACTGCCATGCTGGGTACATGCAGTCGTAGCAGACCAGCACACGAAGGAACCGCACAGAGAGATTCAACGCGTCACGTTGTATCCAACCCCGCATCCGGCATTGCTCACACTTGCACTTATCTCAGCTACTGTTAGCACAAGGTTTGGGTAACCCGCCAGCGGTCCGGGTTCGGACGGCAAAAACAGTTTGGTTCAGTTTCACAACCATCTGAAAACTCATCCCCCTACATCTCGGTGGGCCAAACCTGGACCCGTACCAGTCAACCCTCGCGTTTTGTCAGGTTTGGCTAGACCTGTCGGTTCCAATCTCTGGTTCTGTCTTTTAAGTTATTCTATTTATTGTCACATTTGGATATCCTACTGCTATTCGCGACATATTGACTTTGGTACATCATTGTCCATTTCAGATGGATCGGCTGCCTTTATAACTAACATCGAGACAGACATGCTCGCTGCCCCATCCTGAACATGATCGGCAATGGCGTGTCGATGATGTTTGTTCTTGCATCATGGGTAATCAAGGTGGCGATTGGATGCAGACAATCTTAAATGAGGGATTGGTAGTATTTCGAAGCAACAGAGAAAGTGAGATGCTTACTACCGCATTCTGAAAATGAGCATCACCGGAGCGTCAACTATTTTTAGTCTTGCAAGTTGGGTAATTGAACAGTGATTTGTTCATTCTTATGCTTAAGCGTAGTATTGGCTGCCTCTAAAGGCCAAAGAGACAGTGACACGCTCCCTACCCGATCTTGAAAATGAGCATCAACAGAGCATCAACAATGTTTGGCCTTGCATGATGGTTCATCAAAGAGCAAGATAACCGCTAATGTCTATATATGGAGTTTTGACAGGTTTTAGAGGCTAAAACTTTCAGGAAAACTGAGTTGCAGCTAGTGTTAGCAACGGGTCCGGGTAACCTGCCAGCGGTCCGGGTTTGGACCGCAAATACGGGTCAGTTCGGTTCCAGAACCGTCCAAAAACCCGACCCGCAGACTGTTGGCGGGCCAAACCCGGACCCGTACCCGTCAACCCGCGGGTTGCGCCGGTTTTGGCTAGACCCGTCGGTTCCAATCTCCGGTTCTGCGTTTCGGGTTTCACATTTATGGTCACATTCGCATATGCGACTGTTAATCGTAAAATATTGACCATGGTACGTCACGGTTCGTTTTCAACGTATTAGCCGCCTTGATGTGCAAAACAAGAATACTCAAGCGCCCAACTACATCCTGAAAATGAGCGTCAACAGAGCGTCAACGATATTTGGTCTTGCATCTTCAGTAATATGAGTGCTGCGTGATCACAAACATCCATAAAGAAGGATATGACAGCCTTTATAGGCATACATGTACGGGATATTCTAGCCACATCCCCCGGGACAGTAACAACTTATTTCATTTACAGAGCTACCACTAAGTATTCTGGAGCCTTGTAAAGTATAATAACAGTCAAAACGATATATATAGACAATAACCGCCACATCACGTTGTGATTACCCATGATGGAAGGCCAACAATCGTTGACACTCTGTTGACACTCATTTTGAAGATGGGGCAGGAAGCGTTTCACTTTCACTTTTGCCTATCAAGGCAGTCAATAATCAGTTTATGACAATGTGCAACCTGTCACCCCCCAGATTACCCATGATACATGACCAACAATTGTTGACGCTCCGTTGACGCTCATTTTCATGATGGGGCATGGAGGGTATTGCAATCTGTTTTGCCTATAAAAACAGCCAAAAATTCCTTTATGACTCAATACACCCTATCGGAGGTGTCATTTCCCAAGACGCATGACTAAAAATCGTTAACGCTCCGTTGACGCTCATTTTCACGATGGGGCTGGGAGGGTATTGCTATCTGTTTTGCCTATAAAGGGAGCCAAAAATTCTTTTATGACTGAGTACAACCCATCGGAGGTGTGATTTCCCAGGACACATGACCAAAAATTGTTGACGCTCCGTTGACGCTCATTTTCATGATGGGGCAGGGAGGGTATTGGTGTCTGTTTTGCCTATAAAGGCGGCCAAAAATTCCTTTTTGACTGACTACAACCTATCGGAGGTGTTATTTCCCAGGATGCATGACCAAAAATCGTTGATGCTCCGT
>Ga0307512_10000977_pt1 | contig 42049 bp, 34 predicted proteins | sample 14_EM_MG_FD_200267 | JGI IMG/M metagenome (GOLD analysis project Ga0307512, IMG submission 200267) | Populus trichocarpa ectomycorrhiza microbial communities from riparian zone in the Pacific Northwest, United States - 14_EM | ecosystem: Host-associated > Plants > Roots > Unclassified | place...
CGCAACTGAAGGGTTGGTAAGGACAAAGGGTGTAGGTTTCACTGGGTGTTTAATGCAGGAGGTAGGATAAAGAGTATGAAGGTGGAGTGAAGGTGCTTCATATCCTTATAAGAGTTCATGGACTCTCACTCGGCGTTTGGTTTCTGGAGGTAGATTGAGTGAAACAGTGGTGATGATTGACTCCACCGGTACTCCTGCGGACTTGAATCTAATCAAAGAAAAAATTTGGCGTGGTAGATCGAGTGCGGACTCCGGAGCGGAGTGAGATTTTGTGATCTCACTCGTTTTCGAGGTTGAGTGGAGTAGAAGAGGGTTATTTAATACATGAAGCGTGGCGGAGGGTGATCACGATGTTTAGCATGTTTTGGGGGTACAATAATTCGCTAGGCTTATCGTTCAATTCTTATTGATTGGTATTCGCGTCTCCCATGTATTCTATTTCCCTCATAACCGTCTTTCATAAATCATAACCCTACGCCTCCACGCCTCCCAACTCCTCCAACGCCACATTTGGATGCAGCACATACACGACCTTCCCAGTATCGGCACTACTTCCCTCACCCGCATCATCCTCCTCTCTCAGCCCCTCCCCTCGTATCTGCATCACCACATTATCCCTAACCATCCGCTTGAGCACCTTCTTGACCAGTTCCTTCTCCGCCTCCAGCTCCTCCTCAGAATTAATCTCGTCCTCCTTCTGCTCCAGGTACCACGTCTTCAGCTCCTCCTCCTCCACTCCGGTGCCGGAGCTAGTTTCGTCCGCGTTGATGCGCCGCACGAGGAGAGACAGGATCGACATGTACTTGTCGTACGTGATCTTTGTTTTCTCGCGCGGTGTAGGTTCGGGGGGGGCGACGGACATGGCGCGGTCGCCTTCCTCGTCGACTGCGGGAGTTTCGTCGACGGGGGCCTCCGCCGCTTCTTCCTCCTCGTCGACTTCCACGTCGTCGTGTTCGACGTGGATGATGGATTGCCGCAGCAGCCCGAACGCTTCCGTGACGAACGCCTCGGTGACGTCTTCGACACAGTTCGCCTTCGCGATTGCCTCTGAGAGACGGATGAGGGATTCGAGTTGGCGGACCGTGATGCGGTAACTGTTGCGGCCGATGCCGCCCTGGGCGTCGTCGGCGCGGAGCTGCTTGTATTTCTCGACCAGCAGCAGCTTCGCCTCGTCGGTGAAGACGGGCTTGAAGGTGCGTGCGAAGCGGATGTAGCGTTGCAGCTGCTCGGTGGTGAATTCGGGCGTGATTGCGTCGTCGCGGGAGCGGTGGATGTTGACGATGTGGCGGGCGAGGTTGGTGTCGGTTGCTTCGTTGCAGTCGTCGAGGACGATGAAGAAGAGGTCGAAACGCGACATGATGGGCGCTGACATGTTGATGTTGCTGCGCAGCGTGGCTTTGCGGTTGTATCTGCCGCCAACCGGGTTCGCGGCTGCGAGGATGGAGGTGCGTGCGTTGAGCGTTGCCTGGATACCTGCTTTGGCGATGGAGATGGTTTGTTGTTCCATGGCTTCGTGGATGGCAACTTGGTCGCTGATGTCCATCTTGTCGAACTCGTCGATGGCGCAGATGCCATTGTCTGCCAGCATCAGTGCACCCGCTTCGATGGTGAACTCGCCGGATTCTTCGTCTTTTACTACTGCGGCTGTTAATCCTGCGGCGGAGGAGGCTTTGCCAGAGGTGTAGACGGCGCGTGGGAGGAAGGAGCAGATATATTTTAGGAACTGCGATTTTGAGGTTGAGGGGTCGCCGACAATGCAGATGTTGAGGTCTCCACGCAGTGCCATTCCCTCGGGGGTGAACTTGTGGACTCCGCCCATCAGCTGGAGAAGAAGTCCCTTTTTGATGATTTCGTGGCCGTAGACAGTCGGAGCGATGGAGTTTACGAGACGAGAATAGATGTGGTCGCTGTGAACCATTGATTTGAGCTCTGCAATCTCAGCGGGGGTGAGGGTATTCAGAAAGTCGTCTTGTTCTCGGTCTTCATCATCTGCCTGGGTTCCGCGGAGGAGGCGGGCGACTTCCTCTTCCTCTTCTGACTTCTTACCGCCAATGGCGCCTGGTACGCCGGCAGTGTCGGAGGTTACCATGCAGGCGAGGAAGGCGAGACGGTAGGTGAGATCGCGGACACCAAGGGCTTTGAGTCCTGTGACACCTTCAGCTCCTCGGGGATCGTTCTTGGAGTCTCGAACTGCTTGTGCTTTGAGGCCCGGGAGACCAAGTACTGAAACATCGGGGACGACGATGAGCGTTCCTGTGAAGATACACTTCTCACCAGCCTTTGCACGCTCCACAATCTCACCGCGAAGAATAACGTCCAGAGTTCGCGGCATAGAGCCAGTAGGAATCTCTCCGGAGTTTTCCTGAACGCGCACCTTCTGCCAATCGACAAAGGAAGACTGTTTAATCTCCAGACGCCAGCCGACACGGTTGCCGCAGGTAAGGTTGGGGCATTGAGTGGGTTCTGTGTAACGGAAAGTTTGCTCGACGTTCGGGATTACGGTGCGGCAGTTTTCACAGGTGAAGGTCGCAAGGAGGAGCTCAGGCCGGACTTCGGAAGTCCGAGTTACGGTGGCGGAGATGGATGTGAGCGTGCCAATCTGTTGGGTTCTAAGGGCACGGATGCGAGTGGTCAAGGGAAGGTTGTAAAAGGCTATACTGAAGACTTTGTCTGTTTGAGGTGTAGGCTGCGGGAGGTTAGATTCTGATCCTGGTGACAGCGGAGGAGAGCTCATGTGGCCTTACACCTTCATTGGCACCGAATTGCCGTCCGGCTTTGCCCCAGTATTCGGGTTCATACTTTCTAATACATGCCTCGAGGCCGCGACGGAGAAAGGGGAGGAAGCGGTAGTGGCGTTCCGTCACCGCCTCCGCTAGACCCTTCACGTGTGTTTCGCTCCAGTATCTCAAGTGCGAAAAATCCAAGTATAGAGTGCAGGAGTCTGTGGCGGACATATTGTGAATTTGCGCGATGTAGTATTTGTCTGTACTGATCGCACCCTGCATCGCAGAAGATATTGGAGGCGTGGGATTGGGGTTGTTCGGATCTTCGATGAACCTGTAGCAGTGCTGTCAGTCCTGGACCATGGCGAATTGACGTCTACGACACCAACCTCTCGAGGAAATCCGTAAAGGCGTGCATAATTTGGTCTCCGGCTTCATCGGTCACTTTGGGTACCTGGCTCAGATCTGTTCGAGGCCGTCCTGCGCGCCCACCGGGAGCTCCTCCAGGACCGACTACTTCATCATCGGGATCCATCTCCATCTGGTCGGCTTCACTAGTGGGATTGCCCGGACGCGATGAACCCCGAGCGGAGGAGGTGGCCCCCCCACGGCGACGCTGACGGGGACGAGGGGTGGGCTGGTCATCGGAGAATGGTTGTGATGGGAGATCTTGCGAGACGATTGCGTCTACCAGTGAAGACATTTTGAACGACTTGGAGCGTGTAATTGATGGCGATCCCGTAAATCTGGGTATAAGGTTGGGTGGGTTCTTTGGATGATGGGGTGATGGGGTTGATGGGGTTGATGGGAGAAGGAGCGAAGCAATGGTGGGGGAAGCAATGTTCGTGTTTCAGTGTTTTTGTCAGGGGCTCAAAACAAGCGTGTAGAGTGAAATTGCGGCGCGTTCCTTCGGCACATGACTTTTATCTTATCCATCCATCTTATTCATATACTCGACTATATCTTATCTTATCTAAGCCACCTTATGATCTCCAAGATCATCTCAAACCTATCCGCTCATCACTGATGCGCACCCATTCACCACCCCGCTACGCACTAAGCTGTGTGGCAAAGTCCTGCAATATCTTCACAAAAATACTCTTGCCAACAGCATGAGCTTTCCAATCCTGTCCCTGCCAAGTTGAGCGACGACCCCACTCATTCCTGAGCAGCCGCAGCCGCACTCCAATCACACATTATGTCGCGTCCATCCACCACCAATCTCTACCCACCGTCCACATCCTACGCTACCTATCCCGGGAGCAGCCAAGCGAGCCCCAATACCAGAGATCTAACTCTGTGGATCCACGACCCCGACCAACCTCTGGCGCTCTCTAGACATGAAGCTGTGCTCAATTATGATCTCTTCCCATTTGGTGTCGTAAAACCTGGCGATGTCGCTGAAGTCCGCCTCATCCGGCAAGCTTCCTCGTCCGGTGGTGGTAACATATCTTCGGAAGGTTATTCGTCAGGAAATGGGAACGGGCACTTATCCGATAATGGCAGCGGTGCTCTGTTAGCTGAGAGACGGCCGATGCAGCGAAAGGCGAGTTGCGCAGGATCAACAGTTGGTGAGGAGGGGAGTTCAAACACCAAGCACACGTCCAAGGAGGAAGAGCACAAATTTTTGTTCGTTATTCGTGAGTTAGAAGAGTCGCAGAGGAAGCTTAACGTTCAGGTAGAACAGCTCTCAGCATGTCGGATAATGAGATCACGGACTTATGGAGCCTAGATTTCACTGGCAAGTCACGTCGCTGCGCTATTCGGATTTCCATCTAGAGCTACAGTTAGAGTATCTATTGTATCTGCTCCCTAATCCTACTCTTTCGCTAGTTGTGTGTTGTAGCGGTTGCTCATGGATAAAACAGGTAGATAAGCCACTTCACGAAGCTTCCCACGTTGAAATATTCTTCCGTGATCAATACATAACCCGAAGTGACATCTGGCGATTGACAACCTCCCTCCTTTCCGATACATGTCCCTACAAGTCTCAGAAGCTCCTATTCATCAATTCGATTCGGGCTACAGTCGGGAACGTCTGGGTCCGTGGTGAGAAAGTTAGATCTGCGTATTTCTCGCCTCAGACAGTACCCATATTCCGCTCGGAGTCCTCTACATACGTCATCTTCATACAAATGAGTCGTGAGATGTGGCATTTTGATACGTATGATGGTGGTGGTGGGGAAAACAACAGTGATGGTATTGCCGGAGGAACGGGAGGCGTGGGTGGAGATATACTGTTCAACAAGTTAATCAATGGCTTCCTACCAGAACTCTTCAAACGTTGGCGGCGGTTCAATGCGAATCATCTCGTATCGATCGTGTTGTTTACACGCGTGGTGTACGAACACGGCGAGCCTGTTGGTGTCATCAGCGCTGATGGTGTAGAAGGTGAAGAATTTCTAGGGACCCCCGGAGGACTTGAAATTGGAGAAGGTCGAAGATACCGCGACTTCTTCCGTGTGGTAACTTCCAACATGGGAAGCGCAGATTGGACGGTTATTCTCCATCGGCTCAAAAGAGAATTTGCTATATTCCTGAGAGATGTATCGGTGCAACCTGTTCCCAATGACGATACCCCAGACAGTGGTATGATGGATCTTACGCCGCCTGCTTCATCGACTGCAAGTATAGCTTCTAGGCCGGGCACACCCGCAATGCTTCCAGTAGACAAGTTCCGTCCACCTGCGACCCCTGGGCAGTCCCCCCGATTACCAGCAACGATCAAGGGTACGCGGCCCAAAACCATTATCACTGGCCGGCCCTCTTCCGCCATTCACGGCAACATCTTGGAAGCAATCAACCTTGCAACCATTCAGTTCTCTCGAAGCCACATTGACGTCAACCTGACGCGAACAGGAGTTTCAATAGTACTAGTTACTCCCGGCACTGGCCTCTTCGAAGTTGATTATGAGATGTTGAAAGCTACGACCGAGGGTTTGATTGCAAACGGCATGGGTATAGACTTAGTATGCCTGAGTAAGGCTCCGTTGCATACGGTTCCGTTGTTCCGCTACCGCAACCCCACTCCCGCTCACAGCAGGGGTGAAGAAAACTCGATGCGAGCTGGGATGTCTCCACCAAAGCAGCCGAGCCATCAGCTCCAGCCGGGAGAGTGGGTTTACGCAATGCCTCATTGGATCGACATCTCATTTTGGTCTTCGGCTTCGGAGAAGAAGACGCGACGCAGCCGTGACCCTGTTGGCGGGGAAGCTGAGAAGAAAAAGGAGACAAAGCTACAAAAGAAGAAGTCTTCGCAAATATTTAGGGCCAGGTGTAAAGTTTACGAACTCCAGATGATGGGGATAGTCGAGGACGAAACATCGTGCATTACTGTCCCATTTCTTCACGATAACCCCTTCTGGAAGCCGTTTCCCGAAGAAGGCCCTTCGAGGGAAGTCCTCGGCAAGGACGCAGAGAGGAAACGGAAGGAGCAATGGAAGGAAGATAATTTTGGCTGGATGGATGAATACGATGATATCGTGTTCCGTTCCTTGTCGGTTTATAAGGACGCATTCCGGCAAGCAGAGGAACGAAGATCTGGGGCCGAAGAACAGAGAAAGATACTCCAGACACTTCAAGAGGACGAACTCGGGACAAGTTTCTGCGGTGATTTGACGCGACCAACCTCTGCGCGCTCTGGTTTCTTTGACCGCAAGATGAAAGAGCGACGGCCAGAACTAGAGAGCCCCGTTGAGCCAAAAACTCCTCCACCGAAAATTCCACCGACCTCTGCATTGGTAACCGAGACAAGCGGTGGTAGGAGTGGTGGGTTATTGGCAAAACCTGCTGCACGACTAAGGCAGATCAACTTTGGGTTCAAGGCCTGGGGCGGCGCAACAAAGTCTGCCGCTAAGGCAGCAACGACGACAGATGTCACTGGACTTGGGACTATGGTCACTAGAGGATTCGATACGAGCGAGCATAGTCTTGTGTCTCCCAAGAGCAATGGGCCACTATCGCCAAAAGGAACGATCAAAGAGTCAAGAACTGCCGAGAGCCCGGAGAAACCACAAACATCATGGGGCACACGTCCAATATCAATCACCGGAGCAAATGCCGCCACAACCTCCCTGGACGCTGCATCGAAAGATCGAAGAAGAAGCTTTGCCGGATCGCCATTAGAACTTCGAGCCCAGACCGGAATGCGAGACCTCGAGATAGTGAAGGGGGCATCTTCACTAAGCCGCCCCGCTGGACCTAGGAACGACCTGGTTGCCAATGCGGAGAAAACTGCTAATATTCCTCTCACGGTCTCCCCGACATCTGCAATTGCGCCTTGGGTCCAAGTCCTGAACCCTAGTAACCCGAAGAAAAATCCACACACACTTGGGAACCAGTATCGTCCTTGGCATCATATCTTTCCAAAACCAGTCAAGATGTCGTCCGTCAAATGGAAGAGTTTGTGTACTCCGGCTTTGCTACCTCTTACTACCGAACATTTCCCTACAGCGGAACAGCTAGCGACAGAGTACCAAGAGAGCCCTTACGTAATATCACAGAACTCGGACTATGAACTTGGGGAGAGCACTGGGAATCGCGAGGCATTGGTCAGGGCGATGATTGCGCTTCGCCTCACACAAGGGTTCCAGATTGTGGTGGGGAACAGAGTTACTGAAGCCACCCAAGGCCGAGGAGGTCAACCGGGTATCTATGGCCAGAATTACATGTGTACGCCAGGCTCTTCCTGTTTCATGAGCCGTGGGTCCCAGATTCACCAGCTCATATGCGACGAGGAATACAACGTGGAAGTAAAGCGCTATATACGCAAACCTGCCAATGCTCTCGTGACGAGGAAGTCCGAAAATGACGAGTATACCAGCTACATCAAAACGCTGCTGAAACCAGACTTTAAACCCGTGAAAGCCGGCTTTCACCAGCCCGTCAGTGACTACAACTGGAATTATGCGGATCAGTATATCGCAGGCTACGAAGACCTTAAAGACCAGTTGCGGTATTGGCGTGCGAGATTCGTCCTAATTCCATACGATCCACCGGAATCGGCACGTCGCGGTCCTCTATCGAGCGCAGAATTGAACGATGAGGAGATACACCTTGAAGGGATCCGGCGATTGACAATGATTTTTCAGCGTAACCGCTACGTCCCTCCCGAGGAGCGCCACTACGAGCGCCACGGCCCTCGCCGGAAGGGCAAAGAAACAAATCCTTTGCAGATCCTATATAAAACTGTCGACCCCTCAATAGCAGTTGCGCAAGAGCTTGAGAGCCTGTTCGTCCCTGATATCGACGGCCACATGAGACGGAGCCAGCTCCTCACGACCGAACAGTTTGAGTCCAAAAACCTCGATATCAAAGCCATCGCCCAGGAACTCCAAGGCCCGCGCGGCGTACGGTTGCAGGATCGAAGATGGCATCTCAAATTCCATAACAATTGCTTCATAGGGGAAGAAATGGTAACCTGGATTGTCGAGAACTTTAAAGACGTGAATACACGTCAAGAAGCCGAAGCGGTAGGGAAGGATCTGCTTATGCGGGGACTCTTTCAGCACGTAGATCGCCGGCACGAGTTTAGAGACGGGAACTACTTTTATCGTATTGCAGAAGCATTCGCAAATCCCCCGAGACCATCATCAAAAGGCAGCTGGTTCCCCACTTTCAAGAGCGACAAATCTGTCCCTCCCACCCCATCAACTGATAACACCACCTCTGCGTCCTCCCCACTGCATAGAGCAAGGTCCAGATCAAGCACAATGCTAACAGAGGATTCCATAGCTTCGACAACCCCGACCGCTTCTCACCCTCAAAAGAAAAAAGTCGAAGTTGACTTGTCCAAATCGATGAAATTTGATGTTGACCCATCGCGGAGAAGCTACAGGCCGGAAGTCATCACCCTTCACTATGATCGTCTACATAATCCCGACAACTGCTACCATATCCGAATCGATTGGATGAACACAACAAGCAAGCTCATCTCAGACTGCATATATTCCTGGGCACGCAGCATGGACCGCTACGGTCTGAAACTGGTTGAGGCACCAATCGACGAAGTCTCCCGCGTCACGAATGCCAACCTCTTCCGTGCGCCGTCTATAATTAAACTAGCATTTGCACCCCCTCCCCCACCATGTCCACATCAATCTGTGTCGGCGATCCCAACCGAGAATATGGAGCTTTCAACAATTCTTAATCCTCTCATCCAACCACAGCCACAGGATCCTTGGCTTTATCACAAGCTCATACTGAAGAAATTCAACTTTGTCCTTGATACAGAGGCAGCTAGTAACTTCCCTGAAGACGTCAAGGTGAAATACTCATGGGGAGTCCTCGACTACCAGTGGAGCCAGTATATTCACCGCTCCGGCGTCATTTTCTGTCAGCTGTCAGATGTGGGCGATTTCTACCTGATGGCGAATAGAGCGTATACCATGCGCATGTCATTTCCAACAGCGCAGCAGCACAACCGTGGAAATGGCGGAGTAGCAGGCATGGAGGTGGATTTACCCCCGACGCCAGAGGGGATCAAGGAGGAGATGGAAACGTTCTTGGGAGATTCAGAGAAGCTGAAGGCATTCTATGAAGAGGTTATGAGAGCGAGGAGTCCGAAAACGCTGGTTGGAGGGAGGTGGGATAGTCCGATTATTGCACCGGTGGGAGTGGTGAGGATGGGAAGTCCTACGGTTGGCGCGAGCGGGGTACATGTCATGGGAGGTAATGGAAGGATGGGAAGTGTTAGTGGGGGTAGCGGTGAAGAGGGGATGGGCGAGTTTTTGTTAGCGAAGTAAGAGAGGGAGATTAGAGTTAGGATAGAATGTGTTTGCGTCAAAATTTCATATGGGCTGTAATGTGAACAGAAAGTCTTTGAGGACACATAGACATGAACCAAGTACTGACCCATAGTTTCCTTGACAATGCTACTTAACGCCTGTTTCTAGACAATTTCCATGGGTTAGGGTCCCTCTAGTTCGGCCATCGTCTTGCCGAACTCCACTTCACCACTTCACACCCGCATATCTCTACCCCACCACACGACATGACGCTCCCCACTCCCCACATTGCTGGATATGGCGTGCCCTGACTATACTATACCCTGAGGCAATCCGGAACACCATATCGGTAATCTATCGACGACAATTACACATCGATAGGGTAGCGTCTAGAATCTGGGGAAGTTCGGGCCGTCCCTGACATTCGTTCACCAGGCTCCATCTTTATAAAACACATCCAACGTCTGCATCATGAATACCAAACAGTACACAGACAGCGATTACAATGATACCACCTCCATCCAACTCACCGCCACTTCTCAGCGACACTTGCCACACTGGCATCCCCCAGCGTTACCACCAGCAAGCGATCGAGAGCCGAGCGCGCCTCTACTCGAATCGCACCCTCCCTACCCGCATTCCTCGGACACAAGATACACCAGTTCTCCCTCCGGATGTGACGCGTGAAACGTTCAATGCAGCAATTGAAGACCTCAGGAAGTGCCTCGGTCAGGAAAATGTCGAGTTGAATGATAAGCCGCTGGTGGATGGATGGTATATGGAGCATCCGTATGTTCTTCTCCGTCCCCATACGACGAGGATGCCCAATTGACCGACTGATTATGAATAGGAATACGCACGATGCCTTCCATATCCTCAATCAGGAAGAGCTCGTCTCATCGGCTACTGTTTACCCCAGCAGCACAGAAGAGGTGTCAATGGTGGTGAAATGGGCGAACCAGTATTTGATTCCCATCTACCCAATCAGGTCCGTCTGTCTCGTTTACTCTTGGCCAATTCCAGAGTTCTAACAACCACTACAGTATGGGCCGCAACCTGGGCTACGGCGGAGCAGCCCCCCGCCTTCGTGGCAGCATAGTCGTTGACCTCGGAAGACACATGAATAAGGTCCTCAATATCGACGGCGATAGCGCTACATGCTTGGTTGAGCCTGGAGTGTCATACTTCCAGCTCTACGAAGAAGTGCAGAAGACCGGTTTCCCGTTGTGGATTGATCCCCCGGACCTGGGCGGTGGATCTGTCCTTGGAAACTGCATTGATCGCGGAGTTGTGGGTAAAGCCGGAAGCCTTTGCCCACTTGATACTGACGTAGACTGGTAAAGGGCTACACGCCATACGGCGACCATTGGGCCAACCACTGCGGTATGGAAGTCGTCCTACCTACCGGCGAGATTATGCGAACCGGAATGGGTGCACTCCCCGGCAAAGACGGCGTCGATAACCCCACATGGCAGGCATTCCAGCATGCGTAAGTTACAGGTCTCTAAACTCCAAAGCCCATACTAATAGGACTAGGTACGGGCCATCTGTGGATGGCATATTCTCTCAAAGCAACTTTGGAATCGTCACAAAGATGGGAATGTGGTTGATGCCCAAGACGGGCCACCAATCGTACTTAATCACGTTCCCCAACGACGATGACTTCGAACAAATCATCGAGATCGTCCGCCCCCTAGCCCTACAACGCATACTGGGAAACATCCCTCAGCTCCGCAACGTAATCCAAGAAATCGCCGTCACCGCAAAACCACGCTCGCATTGGTTCACTGGCAAAGGTCCCATGCCTCGTGAGCGCATCCGCGAAATCGCAAAAACCCTTCCTTGTGGCGACTGCGCATGGGTTTTCTACGGCACTGTCTACGGCCCCGAAGAAACGCGCAACCAGCAACTAGAAATCATCAAATCCTCCTTTGCCAAAGTCGCCGGCAGTAAGTTCCGCCTCCCCAAAGACATGCCACCGGACCACTACATCCACTCCCGCGTCAAAATCTGCTCCGGCACCCCAGAGCTCCGCGAACTCGACTGGTTGAACTGGATGCCGAACGGCGCACACACTTTTTTCGCGCCCATCACGCCCACCAAAGGCCGCGATGCAAGAATCGTCCATGAACTCGTCACTCGCCTGCACCATAAATGGGGATTCGACTCCTTCCCCACCTGGTGCGTTGCTGGACGGGAAATGCATTATATCGCAAATATCATTTACGACTGCGCGGATTCAGATGCGAAGAGGAGAGTTAATGGGCTGATGCATGAAATGATTTTGACTGCGGCGAAGGAAGGGTATGGGGAGTATAGAACGCATTTGTTGTATCAGGATGTTGTGGCTAGGACGTATGGGTTTAATGGACAGGCTCTGCTCAGGTTTAATGAGACGCTTAAGGATGCTATCGATCCTAATGGCATTCTGGCGCCTGGCAGGGCGGGGATTTGGCCAAAGAGGTTTAGGAGAAGGGGATTTGAGATTTTGGAGGTGAATAAGGAGGAGGGAGTCAAGAGTCTATTGTAAATAGAAATTGAAAATCCCTTTGTTGCGTCTAAGTGAGTGCATTGCAATAGAACTTTCTATCTATCTCTGTATAATAGCATCTGGCACTTCCTTGTACCGTAGTAGTACTTTGACATGTTGATAGCCGATGTACCAGCAGCCCGGATCCCAATTATTCCTGCACAGCGAGAACGTGAATTATTCGAAGTACCTGCGAGCTTCCAATTTGACTCGCCGGTAGAACACGTTACCATTAAATGGACGTAGGTTTTATTGTTTGTGTCGCCAGGCCCCGCTTCTACAACCATCACCATCCAGACTTCCGAGAAGCCTTAAGGTGCAATTATCTCCAACTCAACTACCTTCACTACTGCTCTGTCGATTACTTCCTACAGTCAAAACGTGGTTTTACACACAGACGTCATAGAGAGTAGGCTGCCGCGGGAGGTGAAACCTGCCTCTATCATCCCAGGGTCACTCACGCAACATAGACAAGCCTCGGCCATTTATCACGACCACTACGGTTATTTCGGGAGGACGGCTTGAGAGGTGCGGTAGATTGTTGCTCCGTTTGAATGGGTCCAACTGACCTGTCGATGGTAGTATGGCTGGTAGTATGGCTGCAGCTGGAGGGAAACTTGTCCCGTTGGAACGGAGTGCGAATCTTAGCGACAGGCAGAGAGGCTTTCTTTCCCAATTTCTTGTTGATTCGGGTGTTCAACAGTGTATTCCTCCGAGTGTCGTCACAGAGAATGTTGTCCTAGGACCGGAGAGTTTTGGGTTGTTGTTAACCCACCAACCCTTGACCGGCCGGTTTTACCCCGGTGATTATATTCGGCTCAATGAGTTCGTCAGCGGGCGGATGAACAGCGGGTGTATGAGGATTCTCCCGTCGGGTTATGATTATGATCTCACCCATACTTTGTTTTACCTTATCCCTGGGGGTGAACGGCGGAGCATTAAGTCGGAGGACTTGACAATACCTGAAATTGAATTGAGTGGCGCTTGTATTTTGGGACGACAGGAGATGGCGGTTTTTTTGGAAGAGATTGTGGGTGCTTGTGAGCGGAGTGAGAAGGCGGTGATTCATTCTTTCTTTAATTCGGACATTCACGAGTGGTTGAAACTTCGGTGCGGTGATGGCGGCGGCGGTGGTAGGAGGAGTGGGATTGGGGAGAAGGAGGTTTTAGGTGAGTTGAGGGTTGAGGGGGGTTTGAGATTAGATGCGGAGCTGGGTGTGTGGGTTGGATATCTTGGGATGGACTGGCCGGAGTATTTTTTAGGCGGAAGAAGGTGAGTTCGAGAGGATGGTAATGTGGGTTGGTTTTTGTGTGGACTGTTTGACATTTACCTATTTGTATGGAGTTTGGTTTCAGTTGTATGTGCATTTGATACATTAGTTTGTCGAGCCGGGCTCCTAGTGGCTGAGACATGCTGGATGTGGAGTTACTTTTGCTTCGGCAGCAAACAGACTAGCAAGGTATATTTCCTTTTCGTAAAATGCACCGGATCCTCACTCCTATCCGGCGCATTATGTTCCACAAAGTCTAGAAAAGTTTCCGCAAGAGTACATCTGTGAGCGAATGGGATGAGATATCTCAATAAACTTTCATGGCTCATGAAAATGGTGATATTTACCCTCGCTACTCGCTACTGGGTCTAGAATGCGTGCTTTTGGAAAACCCCAGTACCGGGTACAGTATCGGGATGAAAGTGAGAAAGCGACGTTTTCAAGACCTGGCACTGGGGCTTAGAGTATAAACAGTATGTGCGTAACTCTACAACATTACTCGATACAGGGGGAAAGTACAGCAATGTAGACGCTACTGCCTACGTATGCTCTGGCAGAAGAGAGGTACTTCAGAAGTGAAATATGCATAGCAATACTTTCCCTGTAGCGAGTACCAGGCAAAGATACACGGCGGTGTTACTTCTCCAGCCTCCAGTGCAGAACTTGGCGAGGCAAAAGTGGGGCATGCATGACGGCGAATATTGAATGCACATACTTCGTATAACTGGGATTTTTTTAAGCTAAAGCCTATAATTACGGTACATATCAATGGAAGACAAGAACTGTTTCAAAATAAAAATCAACCCTTATCACCAGCATCGACAACCTCATCATGCGCGAAAAAATACTCAGGCCAGTCCATCCCAAGATGTTCAACCCAAACACTAGGCTTCGTATCCAATCGCAAAGAACAATCCATCCTCAAATGTCCCACAAACTCTTCCTCACCATCTTCCAAACAAAGCCCTTTCCGACTACCGTCGTACTGTCGACCAGGTGGCACGACTCGCAACCACGGGCCAATATCCGAGTAAGAATTAACTCTCGCCACCGAACTACGGCTACAACGAACAACAACCTCTTCCAGGAAAACGGCCATCTCCCTTCGTCCCAACACGCAGGCGCCCGTCAGCTCAACCCCGGGAATGCTCAGCTCTTCTGTCGCGATGCTCCGTCGTGAACCCCCGGAGACGAGATAATAGAGGGTGTGGGTCAGATCGTAGTCATAGCCCGTCGGAAAGATTACCGAAGATCCGTTCCGACACCCGCTAAGAAATTCACTCAGTCTGTGATAATCATTATGATGGAATCGTGCGATCAGTGGTTGGTGAGTCAGTAACAACCCAATATCCTGAGGTCCAATTTCGATGGTCTCTGTTACGACACTCGACGGAATCAATTGTTGGACAGTAGGATCAACCAGCATTCTGGAAAGAAAGAAAGCTGCTGATCGCTGAGACGTGCACTCCGCTCTAGTGGAATAAGGTCCCCTCTTCCTCGAGCAGCCATGATGTATACACATTTGACAGGTCAGTCAAATCTAACAATGACACAACTGCAACTATTGTACCTACTTAAGTACTAAGAGTAGGAGAATGGGTAATCCTCGTTCCTTATGAAATAATCTTAGCGACAGTAATAAATGGCCGAGGCTTGCCCGACTAGCCCTAGGTGCCACGAGTAACCCCACCTCTCGTGTGTGGCGAGGCTGGTGATTTCAATGCTTGCGGCTAGGGACTCACAAATATAAAGTTCACTTCAACGGTAGAAAAAAAATGGATAGAGCGATAGAGAGAATGGCTAAATCAAAGATGATTGTGTTAAGGTAGATGGTAGTGGTGGTGGTGGAAGCGGGGAACAGATTATGCTGGCAAGAAAACTCCAATTTATGGAAGGATATTGTTGACCGGCGAGTCCTACTGAGAAGCTCGCTTGCACTTTGAAAAATTCACCATCTCTCTCTCTATCTCTGCCGGCGGAGTGTACCTTTGCATGGCCGCTTTTTTTCATCACTTTCGCTCTCTAGCGGGCATATGAAAGACGTCCCAGACTTGCGGACAAACAGTTTTGGAGTATAAAACAGCATTCGCAGCTATGTACTCCAAACCTTGGCACAGTAGACAAAAGTGAAGGAACTATCATTTTCAATACACGGCATATACCCCGTATTGTTTGCACTCCAGTCCCGGCGTGTGCGCTTTTGAAGTACCCTCTCTGCTGTATTACTCGGTACAGGGGAATGTACAGCAATGTACGCGCTACATCCTACGTATACTTTTGCAATTGAGACTCTGGCAGTGGGGAGGTACTTCAAAAGTGCAATATACGTAGCTATACTTTCCCTGTACTGAGTGCTGTAAAAAAGATACACGACGGCGTTATTTCTTTGAACCCTAGTGCAGAATTCTTTAATGATGTACTCTGCGACTCGAAATTCTGCCCAGGCAGCAAGTCCGGCTTACGACGCCATGGAATCTTCCATGCAGAGGTGAAATCAGGCTTCGTACCAATATACGTACCATTGGGGCTGAGGAAAAACACTGACAAATCCCTTTCTATAAGCGGCGGCGGCGTAGTGTATTTCCCTGCGCACGCAACTACCCGCACGCACATCCACAAAAAGGGTATATCCCAACGAAAAATTGCATCCGGTACTTTACTCTATATCTAGTGTAAGGCTTGTTCTTCGCTTGTTGTGTTGGTTTTGGGACATGCAGGGCAAGTAGTTTAATTCCTTAGCGCCAACTATTTTTCCCACTTTCGAGGCAAGGCGCTTCGATGATTTGTAGTATTGCTTATATCGGTTGTGTCCGGATACATGTGTGAAATATGGGTACATGCGCACATGGAAAGATATTGCTTGTAGTGACATGAAGAGTACGCCGCACAGCCTCGTACAACCTCGCCAGCTAACGCCAAGTACTATCCGCACGACAGCGAGAGTTGTCTGAGCTTTCTGCAGATTTAGAAGGTCGTTGGGGGGGCAATTATTAGCAACTGCTAACTAATATATACAAGCCAACTATTCATATCGATATTGGTGTGTTCCACTAACTTGTGTGCAATCTAGGCGACTACGTATGCCTGACCCAGTAGAATTCCATACGCCCAAAGCCAAGCAACAATGCAAAACAGCACACACATTCTATCATATGTGTTCTACCCCACCGGCCAAGTTTCTCACTTGGCCAAGAACTAGGTCGGGAGGCCATCCTGCCAGTCAAGATTCTTGGCCGGTGGGTGGGATGTTTCTAGCAGAACGGGTTGACAATAGCCCAGGTATCGCAGAGTTATCTACACAACTTCGACGCCTGTACTTGCTGGGCAAGAGATATCCCACCCACAAATTTCTGGTCAGGAGATACCACCATCACACGGGTACACCTGCAAAGTACATTACATTCCGGCTAGGACATATCCTGGCCACCAACAAATAATGTTGCCCAGTAGGACGCCTTACCAGCTAAGCTACCCTCTTAGTCAAGGGGATGCCCCCTTAGTCAAGTAGGAAACTTAGTCGGTAGGGTAGAACATATGTAACTCATCTTTCCTCCACACCTCCCATCTTTCCTCCCCACCCCTATCCTCCTGCATCTCTCTCCACACATCACATACATCGATAATAAGATGGGCTTCGACTACATCCTCCCGCTGCGCGTAACGCAGGGCGTGCTCGCGCTGACAGTCCTCATCTCCGCCGCCGTCTTCGTCTCCCACGACCAAAATGGCTCCGGAGAAGGCGGGTTCATGGTCTTTAACGTACCTCTCTTCCCCTTCCTCCCGCGCGCTTCACTAAAAAAAATAGCCGATATTCACCTTCATAGCCCTGGGCTACCTCGTAGCTGCCCCGCTCTGGGTGCAAAGTATCCACAACGAATGGGCCGTCCTCGCCGTCGAAATCGTGTGCTGGATCCTCTGGTACCCTCCTCCCACCCCCTTCTCCCTCGCCTCTAACCTTCCATAGGCTATCTGGCTTCGCAGCCCTAGCAGCGCTCATCCCATCCTACCAATGCGTCGATACGGGCGACCAGCTATGCGGGACCTTGGGTGCGGCGAAGGCGGCGGCAGCGTTGGGCGCGTTCGAGTGGTTGGCGTTCTCGGGGAGTTTGGGGCTGGTGATTTATGAGATTGTGATGAACAGGAAGGAGGGAGGAATGGAGGGCGGGGATATGCCAGAGTATAATATGGGTATACCGTACGAGCAGGGACAGGCACCACCGCAGCAGCCGCAGCAGATGTATCAGCAGGGTGCGCCGTATGCGTAAGAGGGGGAGCAGAGTGCTGTTATGATCAAGGAGTGCTGTAATGGTCTCTAGACGGGTGCTGTAATGATATTAGTCCCCGCGCGAGCAAAATATCCGCGGAGTCGCGTGCTCGCTAGAATTGTAGAAATGTTGAAAGTCTGTGGTGAGGTTAGTGGCATTGCTAAGGTTAGAAGCACAAGTGGGGGATTACTGATCATGATGTCGCGAATGACTCATCATGACCGTAACTTCTACCCAATTATGTTGTCTTCTGTAAATGACACGATGTGCCTCTCCTTACACTAAAGGCATTTAAGCGCGGGGGTTAATCGCGGCGCCCCATGTATGGGGGAGAATAGCACGAGGATAAATCCAACAGCATTATGGCATAGCGGATATCGATTAGCAGAGGTCAAATGCATGGAACTCACCATTAGAAGCTCTCTCCCTCCGTCCAATGATACATGGTGGGAGTATAGAGGGCGGAAAGAAACAGCAGTACTTGCTCCATTGGAGTACTCGGTATGGAGGGCGGTTAGATAATACCCAGAATGTTAGAAATGATCACCGAATCGCTATATATATGTCTCGAAGGTCGCATATAAGTGCTGAGTCCCTACTACACGTAGTGACTCGTGCGGGGGGCATGGATATAATCATGGACCTTTGGTGGTCACAAAAGCATCGAGTCCTAATTTGACCACGAAAGTACCTCTACTTTGTGGCCGAGCACTTGAGTACTAGTACTTTGTGTAGGAACATGAGAACAGCAGTACGCAATCATATCACCAACTGCATAAATGCCAATCCAATTGAAATACAGATGCGCTTGTCTGGGAATACGATCGTCCAGCCAATACGCCCCAAAAAGCGCCCAATCGCAAAAATCGATATTATTCTGACCACCGCTCTCGCTGATAAACCCACTTGACTGTAGCTTGTCCATCTCAATCTCTTGGCTTTCTGATATCCTTGGCTACGGGTGTAGGAACACCATTGTTTGATCTTCTTTTAGCTCATTTCATTCAGAAGAAACCGCCGTCAAGCGGACCAGAGCCTATACGATCTGACTTAAGTATACTGACTACCCGAAATAGAAGCAAGAGAAAGACGCAGATCTGATATTGAAGAAAAAGATTGGACTGTTGTCATCGACGGTTTCCTTAATGAAGGTATATCTCCGACCTGTCTGGTTACAATCCGCTGATTTATGATGCTTACTATCTATAGAGGGATTATACTGATGGGGAGTAGTTTGCTCACCATGAAAGTGCGCTCGACCGAGTTCAACATCGATATCATGCCTTCATTCAGTGATTTACTGTTGATAGGAGACAGGAATAGAAGCGGACAACGAGGAGGAGGGCACTTGCTGGCACCGTAAGCCACGCACACAAGCAATTGCTTCTTTGTGGATAGCCAGTCAAGAGTGAATACAAATGGCTTCACTCTTCCCTCTCAAACGAAATCCACGCTTGTCTGGGCGGTAAATGCCTTTGACGGATAGATGGGCGCCAATTCATACAACCACCACTTGAAAAATCGTTAATACGACTGCCCCAACCATTATACCGGGACATCCTTCTTTACAGCAAGTGGCTGTGGGCGGGATCCCATCGATTCTCCACTCAGTGCCCTCCCCATAATAGTTCAAGCTGTCCAAAGCATACTCAAACTTAAGCTAATTCGAGTATGTTCTCGTCTCGCCTTATTCGAGCATATTCCTCTCGTGTCCAACATTAGCACTAGCACGAATTCAAGCCGAAATAGTGAAAAATACCAAAGATCAAAAGTCCGAATTTGATGCATGTCATACAACGGCTTTTCATGTGTGAAGGCATATCTCCAATCCTCTATTTAGTTCCAATCCACCACAGTATTATGCTCACTATGGAGGGATTGGGCCATTGTAATACGATTGCATACCGTTGCTCCAACCATTACACTCGGAAACCCACTTCAAAGTGCCTTGCAACATTGCAGCTTGAATTCCATCCATTCACCACATAACTCAAGTGGTGCAAAGCCTACTCAGTCTCACTGGCAGAAGAAAAGCCTTCAGTAAGCGCACTATCAGGCCAACCCCTCACTAGCCAACAAGTGATCTCTGTGCGATAGAACTCGGGATAGGCCCTGAGAGTGAACACCGCACCTTGGGAGGCTTTTCCAGTTCGTTCTGTGGGTAGTCGGGGAGATGGAGAAAGAATGAAGGTCCAGCAATTCAGTCGAGCTTCAACAGTTGTGCTGAATGACTTCTTTTGAGTATCTTGCCGTAAAATCTGCTATGATTCCCGTACTGAAGACTCGTTGTATGTACACCTGGACAACCTTACAGCACCTGCAGGTCGGATTTCATTGATTCATCGATTCAGTGTCCTCCCATAATCACTCAAGCGAACCACAGCCTACTCAATCATACCCGACATCAGCGTGAACCGAAATAGAGAAAGACGGCTTTGGTATTTCCACAAACCTAAAGATCAAAAGTCCGAACTTGATGCAGTCATACAATAGTTTCTTTTGTGTGAAGGCGCATTTCCGACCCTCCTGGAGATTTATCTAGATCTGTTCCAGCTCGCAGCATCAGACAGCGATCACGACGCCACAGCGTTATAGAAATAAACCTGAATAACGTCATTATTCGGCCGTCATAAGCGTTACTCTTAGCCAAGCTAGTTCAAAAAAACTACCACTCTCAATGTTTGGTTCGAAGTTCGAACATACTTCAATGTTCGCTACAGTAAGAACTCTCGCAATCTAGAGCTCACTTTGCCTTCCTCGTGTCTAACATTAGCATGAATTCGAACAGAAATAGAGGATGATGCCTTTGGTGATTTTCACAAACCTAACGACATTGATGTCATACAACAGGCTTGTTGTATGTGTGAAGGTATATTCCGGCCTCAGCCTGTCACCTCATAGGGCTGAAACAGAAGAAAGACTTCATAAAGATATACCTCATGCTTACGCCGATGTCTGAATACGTATACTGTCTCGAGGATCAAGGTTCGTACGGATGTTTCCGCTCCCACCTCTGGCTATAGACACCATAACGGCCTTGTTTGAGGGGTCGGTCTGTGGGAGTATAATGGTGATTCGCTGTAAAGAGCTGACTAGCCCTTTAGGATACTAGCGGATATCTAGATTCTGATGAACCGGAGATGGAGATTGATTCTGAGTATCACGTAGAAGCTTTGGGAGTGTAGTGCTCTTTCTCCGCGGCACCTTCCTCAGCGGTGATAACGAGAAATGTGTATTTACTATCTTGCATTACGAACCTTGACGCGCACTACAGTACTGTAGGCGACCAATGGGTCGAATTTCGTTCGGACGAGATTTTTCGAACGTTACATACATGACATCACTGAGCTAGCGCAATCCTACAACAATAGAATTCTCCTCAGACTAGGCGGCTTACGTCCGAGTCATCCATTCGTAGCTCGCGGCGGTAAATTCCATTGATTCGTGCGCACATGACGAAGGCTTCCCCACGAGAAGCAGCAACAAGCTTGTACACTTGCATAGCGATGGCCTTCTAATTCATGCATGTATATATATGTACTCTCGACAATCTGTGGACTGCAGCAGATTCGGAGGAAGATTTTCCGAGCCCTCCGAATGGTTAGCTGAAAAGTGCTACGGAATATCCCGAGACAATATACCCTGCAGCCGGGGGAATTTCTGGGTGCTGAGACGAGAAACAGATCCCCCATATACAGTGCAGGACATTCTTATTCGCTAGTTGCATCACAACTCATCACTCATACAACATACTGCAGCCTTTAGGGGTTCCCCAGGGCGCGCGGGGTATCGTGATCATGGCCGCAAGCGGCCGAATACAGAACTATTCACAAAGAAAAAACAAACTGTACATTTTTCTGCCCGCAATTCTGCGGAAGAAGAAACATCCATACATGCGCAGGAAGAAACGAGAGTCGATAAGATTAAGGCTAACTTACCAAATTAAGGAATGTGGCCGCCTTACACCTACCTAAACTAAATCCTATATATACGCAAACGTCGGTGCAGTCAGGTTTCTGGGCGATTTCTTACGTTACTCTCTGAGCGATTGATCTTACTGCGCTATGCATCATGCATGTATCACTAATCTCCAATCAATTAACGGTAGCGAGTGAAAGTGTATTTTTCAAGACTAATATTACATACTTCCACAAGCTTTTCCTCCGTATTCAATTCAGTAAAAATATTCATCATATCATTGCACCCGACTAGATGATAACTCCAGACAAAAAAGTAGTGTAACTGGATGAGCAGTGAAAATGACCCGCCAACGAGAAGTGCATAGAAACATTGGCATTTGTATGGGATATTGCTGATTTCTGTCTATTCTCGTTGCAGGTTCATTCTCGCTGCCCATCCAACTACAATATGTAAACGTAACGCCAGCTGACCAGATGTACCCAATGTAAATGCCCCCACCATCCCAACAAACAAACAAGCATAACAAACCAACAAAAACCTTAACTATGCTACAAGGTTAAGAAAAAGTAAAATATACAGGGGGGTATTTGTTGTACAGTAGATGCAAGCGGTGTTTAATTCATGCATCGACGTCCATTTTATCGGTGGAGGCGGTGGCGCCGGCGGCCTCTTTGGAATTGGTGTTATTCGGTGTTCCGTGATCACTAGGAGGGTGCGGGGAGGCGGGTTTTGACGGCTTGAGATCTTTTGGTAATAGTTAGCTTTTTGTTCGTAGCAGAGGTGAAGAATATAATTCGTACCCTTCTTTCCAGTGGTACCATTCACCGCATCGTCTCCATCCCCCTCATCGTCTGCGTCTGCACCCACATCATCCATCCCGGCATTTAGGACAGGAGACTGCGAGCCGTAGAGATGTCCAATATACCGCTTCCATTCCGCTTCCTTGTGCTCTCTCTCTCGGTTCATATCATTGAGATACGCCTTGAGCGTGTGCAGTCTTCCGTTCAAATCCTTCCACCCAGCGCTCTCCACCCCGTCGACGAGATTCTTCAATTCTTCCTCATGCTTGGATCCCTCCACAAACCGCTCCATTACCCAGTCGTCGAGTTCCTTTCGGGTCCTGCGCTCACCTGGACCGACCGATTGTCTATCACCGTGCTCGTCGAATCCATTCTCCTTCAACACCTTGCGCGCGTTCGCGAGTTGGCCTTCGCGCTGATTAAGTTTTGCTTGTAACTGGACAACCACCTTGTTCTCTTCACGAAGACGTCTATTCTCTTCTTCCATAGCGCTGAGATGGCTACGAGCCTCATTATACTTTTTCTCGAATTCCTGGAGCTCGAGGTTTCCCCGCTGTAGGTCATATCCCCAAGCTCTCAATGAATCGTTTTTCTGGCGGAAATGATCCCGCTCGACCAAAACCTTTTGGTGCTCCTCGTGCCATCGGCTATCGATTCCATTTCTGTCCTCCAGCAAACCTACCATCTCGGCGTGACACGCTTTAATCTCATCCAGACTTCGCTGGTGCTTGTCCATGGCACCCGTAAAGCGCGTTTGGAGATGCATTGCCATTTCTTTGCGAGGACTGTATGGGCGAGGGGCCATTGGCGGTGCTGCTGGAAGCGTCGCAGGTGGTGCTGGGTGTGGTTCTGGGGCGGGAGGATAGCTGACACGAGGCAGTAGTGGGGGAGGTCCTGGGGCGATGTTGTGGGGAGCATGGGGTTGTTGCGGCTGTGTAATCGACTTACTCCGCAGGAGACGTGTGGTTGGACCGTTTGTATGACTCATTGGCGTCGGTTGCTGAATTTTGGGGGGTGAGCGGACATCGACCTGCTCTCTTCTCGGGTCAAAGTTGCTCCCAGGACCGGACGGAGCAACTCCAAGCGGATGTGTACCAGGATTAACTGCAGTCCAAATTGGCCCTTGGGTAACGGTTGGCGAGTTGTTCATACTATTCGGGTGACCCATAGCCTGGTGATGGTAGAGGGGTTGTGGGGGTGGTGGATGAGGTGGGTGAGGTGGGTGCTGCTGCTGCTGTTGTTGTTGTTGTTGTTGCTGCTGCTGCTGTGCTTGTTGCTGTGCTTGTTGCTGTGCTTGTTGTTGCTGTGCTTGTTGTTGCTGTGCTTGTTGTTGCTGTGCTTGTTGCTGCTGTGCTTGTTGCTGCTGTGCTTGTTGCTGCTGTGCTTGTTGTTGCTGTGCTTGTTGCTGCTGTGCTTGTTGCTGCTGCTGCTGCTGCTGATAATGTTGCATTGGTCTCAAATTCTCCTCCGGTGTAGATAGTTTCGCATGCTCTCCCCTCGGGGTCTGGATTGGAGTATAGATTGGAGTCTGCCCTCTAGATTGCGGGTTTCCAGTCATGTCCACAGAGAACGTTGGTTGCGAGCCAGGACCGGAAGCCTGCCGTTGCTGGATAATGTATGCGCCGTTGTTCGTAGGAGTGCCCAGGGAGCGGCGGCCACGTTTCGGAGCGGGAGGAGCTTGGTCGGGATGCGGAGGTGTTTCACTAGCTTCAGCGTCTTGACGATTTCGCTTAATTGCTCCTGTAAGGAAATCTAAAGTTAGTAGAGTATTCGCGGAAGCGTGAGGATCTTGACGCCGTCAGATTTTGGGTGGGCAAAGATCGCAACCATTAACGTTGCTGTTGTTGCCACTGCTACCCAATGTACGACTAATGCCAATAAAAATAAATACAACTTACTTGAAATCGCCGTTATATCAATCTCCTTCCCAAAGCGATCCTGAAACCATTCCGCCAGCTCTCTATAGGTCTTGTGAGGATTGATCTCGGAATGACGGCACAGTTCGGCCGACTCCTCGCCAATCCGCTCGCGATATTTAGAACGTTTCTTGATAACCATGAATTCTAAGTCGGACGGTTGGTCCGAGCGTCGTCGTCTGAGTTCGATCTCCTTGTGGAAGCGTTTCTGAAACCAATCGAGGTATTCTGATTTTTCGAGGCCCGGGTGATTTCGTTGGTAGCAGTAGAATTCTTCCGTTTCTGAGCCGGTGGGGCCTAGAAAGACCTCAGAACTGTTTTCGTCTTGAGTCATTGCTGTTTGAGGGCGGCTGGGAATGGGTCACGGGCCTCCTTGAGGAAGGTGGAAGTGGGAGTGGCTGGATGTTGGACTGTTCAAGTAAACCTAGTGTGGACAATGACGTTTCCGCTCGACAGAACCACAAAGCAAAGGCAAGTTTGAAAGACGTTGAGAATAAAGGATTGAAACGCGTTAGAGCTTGTTTGAATAGAATAAAGTGTGTTTGTCTCCGTCACAGCAATGCATGAATGAATGGTAAAGGTAGGTGAGGTGAGGTTGGGATTCAGAAGAGGAGGAGGAGAAGGAGAAGGAGAGGAGATGAGGTGGATACGGTGGAGGGAGAACTGCTTGGAGAGTGGGACGAAGAAAGGGAACAGGGGTAGGCGGATGTCTGTAGAGAGGGTAGAACAGTACTAATGCTACTAAGTATTACCCGTAGCTGCAACTAGTAGCTGGGTGCAATAAGTAGTAGAGTAGCTCACAGAAAGGCGGGGGCAGCCCAGCCCGTTCTTGTACTCGCGCAGAAAGTAAAAAATAAAAAAATATATATATCTAGGGTCAATCCCAATTTGGGCTGCCTCTGGAGTAGAAGTAACCGGCAACGTCGCCGTCTTAAGTAACTCTACAGCCTAAAGTAATCATAAGACCTGTTGAATTCCCAATGATCTCCATCAAGGAAGTGTCCCAAACTTTAGGTCTGGTGCGGAATGCAATAATAATGTAATAATGCCAAAACGGCTGCGACATATACCTCCTTGCTACAAACGTACATGTACATAACTTCCCTGAATAATAATTAACTGGATGGCTTTGCACTTCATTTGGCTGTAACAAGGCAAGAAAACGCAATAAATCTTTTATAGCGATATGTATTCCATGCCCCTGTCTAAGTAATGGCACAACGGCGGCTGGCCGTTAAACTGGCTGATTGGTTAAGCGCTAGAGGGCGGGCGCGGATGAATGATCTACTCTGTCCCCCTACTTACCAATCGTGCGAACACAGCAGGGGCAAGACATTGTTCATTAGAACATACGGAGCTGAGAGCCAGCAGCATAGAGAATAACGCCGAACAAGAAACAAACGCACTAACCTTCTCTGGACAATTGAAAAGGAGAGTGTGGGACGAAGACGTGGAGTGAGTGGGCGAATGGATTTTCAGGCGCTCGGTTATTATTATATGTATGTTATGTACCTACAGTACGTATGCTTTAACAGCGACATCGCGATGCGAAGTTTGTTGGGTTGGGTTGGTACTACGACGGGGTTTTGTCCTAAGTAGCCGACTACTACTATTACCGACCAGTAACTTAATGTCGTCGTGTACGGAAGTTGCCATAAAGAAAACCAGCGGCTGAGCTCAATGCGAATGAGAGTCCTTGAAATAATATAATAAGGCAACCAATCGAGTTGGTTGGGTTTCGGCCGTCTGAGAAGGACGGAGGACGACTAAAGACATTGATGCCGGTGAGTTGGATTATTACCTATTTCTGTAGCACTAAACACATCATTCCGAACAATGGGTACTTAATAAGTCTTTAGCATCGTCCCCCTATGTACTACCACAAGAATGTGTGATGGCTATGGATGAGTGAACATCTTTTGTTTAGCAGGGCATCAACTGTGCTGCAGAAGGATTGAGTGGTTGGTAGAAGCCGACAGAACAAAGAGCCTGCATGCTTGCTTCTCCATCACCAACCACATGAATTGTAAGGCGATCAGCATCGTCCTCGTCGATGCATCAACAATCCGTCTCCAATAATCCACCTCAAACAAGCACAGACATCAGCCCAGATATCAGCCAGACTTCCGGGTGAGATTCGTTCACCTGACCAGCCAGGTCAAAACTCTACTTGTCCGCACTGAGTTGCCATTCTCGTACTATGGATCCCTGAGAACAAGAGATCTCTTCAGACCCAGTCAAATCTGCAGTGTATTTTTTTTGCTTGTGCCATCCAGCTGAACATCATTCGTCATTTCATAGCAACCATGACTATAACCACAATCGCACTTTTTTTTTGCGCAGAGCATTAAGAAGGTTCCAGGGCTGACACCTCGAATGACGTTGCTTTTTTTTCTCGTTTTCCTTACAGCCGCAACAACTCCCACTCAATCGTTTGCAGCGGCGAATATTAGCAATCATAGAATACGTTCTCTCATGCAGCTTAACTGTGAAGGAAACAATATTTATTTAAAGTAGTCTATCCGACGGAGGTTCCCGTCGGGTTCGCTAGCCTCAAATCGATGCTATCAACTTTCAGAGTCAGTGCCCCCCTTGGTGGAATACCGGTACATATGCAAATCACAATCTCTATGAAACCAGCGTGTACTCTACTCTAGTAGACGCGCGGCGTTCCGCATCTAAACAATGCAAAATTTACATTTCGAGGAGTGCTTACCTGGTAGGGTACTAAAACAGCGCCGGGCGCCCAGTTCCAGGTTCCAACCCCGTTTTTATGCTTGGTGGTGGCGATGCATTAACGTCCGACAGACTGGTAGACTTGCGGTTGAACCGGCTGAATTCGCTTTGTGTGGCAAGATCATTTATGATTCGAGCTAAATTAGTAGACAACGTGCAACATCGCTAACACTGCGATGAAGAAGATGTACCCGGATAGTATAGTATCTTTGTGGGTTTGGTTGTGCAAAATCGACAAGTGCTAATCCCCGCACTTATGCACAAAGGTTAAGGAAAAAAAGGTCATTAGACACCAACAACAAGTGAAAACACGGCGTTGAGTTTAATAGGACCGCTTGAATGGCTGTAGAATTTTAACAGACACCACGGGGCCACGGTTTCAGACCGATTGTAGTTCAGGTTCTCGTCCAGTAGAACACTAATAATCCTGGCATCGACTTTCCTCTTATTGCTGGGTTCATACGGTACTTAGTAAAGTACCGGTACTTTCGACCCTACCAGAATATTTCCATAGGTAACTTACTAAATGTAACCCAGCTCCTGTTTTACCATGTGATACAACTGCAAGGCGAAACTATGTTGATTTGTTGTACACGCAACAGCTTGGTGAAGAGGCAGTGTATCTACAGGTTTTTGAACCCGGCAACAAGATAAAGATAGTGCTGGGGTTGATTAGTGTTCTACTGGACGACCGAAGTGGAGTAGTACAATTGGTGTGAAATTGTGGGCCCGTGGTGTCTTTTGCACTCAGAGCCATTCAATTCCTATTAGACTGAGCACAGCGCCCTTGTTGCCGGGTTTATGGTACCGACTGATTCAGTACAGTGGGGATGCACCGCGTCTAGTCTACCGGATTGGGTATTCTGATATATCGTGCAGGGGTTGGAATTGGGTAACTCATACTTCTCGGTACCTTCGGTAGTGGCCTACTAATATAATCAAGACAATCCAGCCCCGGCGGCGGTTCTGATGATAACTTGCTTGGTTGTACTACAAGCTGTGGGGTTGTTCGTGATCAGTTCAAACTAATCTGGCGAATGCCGCGGCATGTTCCATTTGCACAATAGCTAGTAGCAAGTAAATCACAATACTTAGTACGTACCATGGCATGAACTTCATTGGACTCACCAGCTCCGAAATCGCATAGTAATGGGTACTGATATTACCTAGGTAGCGAGCACTCTACAATAATGCAATAATTTAATACCGGGGTGCACCTTGGACACTAGCGCTACTATCTTGGTTCACAGTCACGAGTCACATTCATTTCGGTCACGAAATTCAACGATATTTCTTTGAGGAATAAAAAGGTGGCTAGCGCCCAGAACTGCGGAGTAACGGAACACTGCTGGCAACACTTCTTTGAATTCGTATTATATATCACTATCATGTCATCTAGAATTCGTCCTACTCTGGGTACCAGCAAAACAGTACCCTGGCTCTAGATTTACTATCCTTTACGTAGATCATCTGCAGACAGTACGATGCACGCTATGGGCGCACCTGATTCGCGTTATCTATTGGGTTGTGCGATTGATTGACCGATCCGTTTCTGGGTAGAACAATAGTGGAGCTGGTACCAAGTAACCCAAGCAAGACTGGTGGGGGAAGCAGCGGAGTACCGCAAACCAAGCCGAGTTTTGGCTGCCTCGTTCATCTAGCAAGAAAAAAAATCCAGCGGGTATGTACCGATGTACTTTACTCTATGAACTCCCCTCGGAAGTTTCAACTTGTGATGATCACACCTCATCCGGATTGATTCCTAATAAACCCCTAAGTCAAGCCATCATCCTGTGCGCAAGCGCAATTTCAGGCTGGTTCGTCCTTGGCGATATAGTTTACTATAACTTCAGGTGTAGAAATACGGCTACCTAACTTTCCACAGCCCACACCACAAGTACCTTTGGTTCGATGGTGTGTGGTTGTTCGAAAGGATCGAAACTTCTTCAAAGGTGTAGACCAATGCTATCTCTCTCCATCCTAGTTACGATAGAAAACCAGACGATTTGCGATTACATCTGACTGAGCTTTTGTGGGTGTGGCGTCGATCGCTTTTGTTTCGTGGAAACTCGACCAGCTGGAAATCCGCAAACCGCCTTAGGCGCAATATAGCTGCAGAGAGAGAGAGAGCTTCATACTGCAGTTCAAATATCACAATTCTATAGTAGGTTTCGACCAATAACTACAGCGGCCGAAGGCGGATGCCTTAGGTAGTGATTGCCAGATCACCAGAGCCGAGTCAGGACGTTCGAATCAACTTTAGCTCGTATTAAGTTGGCTTCGTGGTTTTCGGTTCTCAAAAGGGGACTCGAGTCTTCCCATTACGTATTGGTTTAGACCGGAGCGGTTAATCAGGGGGCATTTAGGAGTTCCATGAAACGAACGTAATGTTCGACAACGTGCAGCCTGCCGGTTCGGATGAACAACCAACACGTTGTATATCGTCCGCCAGACTGGGGCCGAAATAGGGCGTCGGCAAAGAGTGACCCCCCTGAGCACGACCCCAAGCCCGACGTGGCCAAAATGCAGCCCACGGTCTCTACTGTGGTCTGAGCATAAGCTGAGCCCAGCTCAAGATAACCTGGCCCCGGTGCTAGAGACCATAAAAACCCGGTTTATAGCAGTCTCTGTGTGTCCAATTATGAGAGATGCATGGTCGTGGGGCTTCAGTCGTATCGTCCAGCAATTCCGCCTTGAAAACTTTTAACAGATACTATTGAAGTGGATAGCCTCCGAGATCCGGATTTAAGATCCCCACCTGCGCCCATACTCAAACTGGCTCAACTTGCTCTCCCACAAATTCGTCCGTGTTTGAAACCAAAGCTTGGGGCGGCACTGTAGCGACTCTGCTTGCCACAGTAATAATGCCTGCGAATATCAGTGGAGGTGGTTGGCGGCAGGTAAATTCACTGCATGTAATGTATCAGCACCTAGGTTAAAGTATGCATAAGTTTTTTTAATTGTACAACCATGGGTGGCAAGGAGTCAGTCATATTGACAGGCTTGGAAGATGTTGTGCAGCAACGGCCAAAAGAAATGCGATATGGATGTGGTAAGTTCGATCGCGAGTCGTAAAAGTGGGAACCATGAACGCTTCAGCTGAATTCACGTAGCACAAATAAAAATATTGACTTTCCCACGCTTCTTGCAACGACAATGATCATATGAGCTATGCACAGGTATCATGGAGTCCGTTTTCCTTGCCATCGAGGTAGCTACTTTCGACGTCTCTCACATGCATAGAACCCACGCGGTGTGCATGTAGAGCGGACTCTAATCGACATTGAGCGACATATATAACTATCGCTAAGTGCACATGAGCTCTCAGCTCGGCCGGGGACCACCATTGGATCCACAAGTGGATGTCCACTATTCATTACATTGATGCTGGTTCGTTCGTTCGTTCGTTCGTTCGCTCGTTCGCAGCACTTATTACGCGGTGTGCCTCCTACTACACGGTTTATTGGGCGGTCTGTCGCTTATGATTCGTGGGGGCTGTCTGCAGCAGGTGGTAGCTAGTTGACAGAACTTGCTTTCGAAGATTCCTAGAGTATTTATTGGATAACGCACCACTGATAGGAGAGAAAAAACACGAGGAGATGGACATGTGCGATGCAACCTGCGATATCGGGATGTACGCTGCTGACCAACTGGGCATCTGGATTCCTTGCGTCGATCTGGGAAGTTCGAGCAGATCAGAGGAATAATGACACAGTAGGCGGATATCTTAGCGAGTATCTCACTCGTTGCCGCCCGAAATCCATTATGGTAGATTGTGACTGAGAGGGTTAAACGAGTGATAAATGGTGATATATACGGGTAGGTGCAGTCAGGCAGAGGTCGCTTTGCTGACAATTATTTCTCGTGAGTTCGTTCGCTGAAAGTGAGTTGATATTAAGTGAGGATTTCGACTGATGCTCGTATCGGGCACGGAGGCTTCAACACCAGCGGCCACTACGATAAGTTATTAGTACTACCCTGTCAAGATCGGTGATGGCCCATACCCAGCTCCGCGATATTCACTTATTTGGAGTTATGGTCAAGCCCCGAGGATTATTGTATTTAATAACGCATGGTTCATCGAAGCGGATGTAGAGCTTATGTGCCTGTTCGTGAACCGGTATCCATGCCGATTTCAGTGATTATGTGCTACTAAGTAACCTTTTCTTCAGAGATATCACCTCGTATAATTTCTCAAGACACACACCCCTGCAGTTGATCCAATGACGAAGTTAATACAGTAGCTTTGGACATGCCGAGGATGGAGTCCCCTGCTACCGTACTCGATGTCGGTTCACTAATCTCGAGCAAGCCATATATACAGCTATGGATATATCAATACCAGCACGTAGATAGTAAGGATGTGCCTGCTCGCACATATACCCGCCGGGCATCCCGTGCGGCAGCGGGGTGTATTCATGCCTGCTTTCGAGATAGCGGATCCCAGTTATAGTATAGAGCGCAGAGTACTATCCCTGCTTTCAATGTGGCACATTCGCCGTTCACAGAGGACGAAATCTGTTGCAATGGCCAGCTCGCTGCAGCCTGTTCTCACAACTTAGGAACGTATATGTGCCAACGAGATGTGACCATCGGTACGAGTACGTACGGGTGGAACAGGTTTCGAAGGTAACGGAGTGAATCTTGAGCGATTTGATAGTATTCTAGTATCGACTATGGATTTAAGCCCGTGCTGAGGCTGTCATTAGTGAACGCTTTGTTATACATGCGTAAATCTGCATCGATCCAGGGAGCGACTCCACTCATGCATGTGTCCAGCAGTAGCTATGAGAAACCTCGAGGAATGCATATGAGGCATGATATTAGATGGCTACTCACAGACCACTATGGAATGACGACATGGAGGATAGATACATCCTTTCCCTTACCGATTTGGAAAGCTATAGCTGTCAGCTGTTGAATTGCAGTGTTAACGGCTACGCCCGAGCGCCATGGGACATTCGGCCGGCTGCGAATCGAAATTATAAAGCTTTGCTGTAGCTACGTAGCGGGCTAGAGATCACATGCATTGCAGCAAAATACTGGTTAGAATTCGGTTGCTAACGAGATGGAGCCTAGTGTTATGTTCTGTGCCCAAAATCGACGATTGGGGAATACCCGCGGAAGTTCCATAGGATCCGCCGACGAATCGAGTGATATCGGATGATTGTACGTTTCCGAATATCGGCGAATATCTCGGATATTGCACAATCAACTGCAAACGGGTATCATTGATAGAAAAGATGGTGATGGGCGCATATAATATGGGATGTCGTATATAGAGGTTGCACTGTTGTAGCGATGTCGATTGCAAGTCATATCAAGGCCTAGCTAGGTACGAAACATAAGCTAGTACCCTCAATGAGTACAATGGAATAACCGTTAACCTACTCATATGGATTCGATGGAATATATGTGCATCACTACAGATACTACTATACCGGCAGATGAACAACGAAACGTTGTCTGTTATCGGCTACTCTTAAACATAGCTTGGAAAATGTTATTTGAGGTAGGTTCGCTAACTAGGAAATTCGGACATCTGTTATTCTGGCAGAGACGGGGTAGTGCTGTGACAAAGGATGCTCTTAGAGTGGGGCCGCACAGCTTCCTCTGCCCTCCTGCATATTCCTTTGACAGTAGGAGTCGCAGAGTGCAGTGACTTGTGGTATAGCCTTCCCCCCCGTAAAATGTATCACTTGTCGTTCGAACTATGCGTCATTCTGCCTTGGTTCGTTCCCAGAAGTTGTCATTTGGCACTCGTTCGAACGTAAAATCTGTCATTTTCGGACGGCGGTTCGTTGTTCATCTGTCGGTACAGTAGTAGAATAGTAGGCTATTCGATCGCGATATTGACTTGGAGCATTAGCCTTGGCATTCGGCAGTGTCTCTTCAGTTCAGTATGGTAGCTTAGCATCTTCACGCGAGGAATCCGCCAGTCACATACCTGATTCGGATTCTTCAGAGAATAATCCCAAATAGTAAAGGGAAATTGGGGGTGGCGGCATCGTAACTTTCGTGTGCACAAATCCATCGATCAATGAGTTCGTTCCCCAAATCTCGGGTGCATGCTGTACTGGACGGGACGGGTGTTTGTATATATTTATGCGGGGGGTGGCCGGGGCTTAAAGCCTGCGTAATACTTTATACTGCGCGGACAAGGCATTCGCATTGATGGGTGGGACTTCATGTCGGCGCCTTGGTAGCTATGCTACTACTTATTTGATGAGAGTTTCATGTCTCCCACATTATGATCCATTTTTCCAGGAGTATTATACAACCACCTCCAGGAATGATAAAGTTATGCGCCGAGAGCTCTTATCTCCCCAGCTATGACCGCCCATTAACCGAAATGACCTACTCTAGATCTCGGTCGCTTTCCGGGGACATTTTTGGGGGAAAAGGGAAGACAACTCTTCTAGGATTGCGACCGCACCTGTATCTGTTGCCGTGTTTACATTCATTCCTCAGCACCGCCAGCTGTGCCGTTCTACTCACGGTAGGAGTCATACCACGTCTATTTTCGGGTCACGTTGGTCGTGCATAGGTACCTACTTTGGTATGGCGCTTCCTGTAGGGGCTGAAGAGCTTATGCGGGCTGGGTGATGGGGCATGATGGGTAGAACCTGGGTGAAATCACACTATACGACTGCGCTGTTGTTGATGTGCTCGCCTTGCGCCTTACTCCCTCTGCGGATCCCTGCAATATTGTTAATTGCAGAAATATGCATTGTATGTGTGGATACATGCTTCTATGATGCAGCATCATTTTCAGGCTTGATGGATTTGCTGGTGTTTCGGGTGATTGCATGGAGCTGCACCTTTAGCTGGCAGTGATAATGACAGCAAGTTCTGCAGGACGCTGAAATGAGTATCTGGTACACCGGCTGGGGTTTCTGTACGTAGCACCAGTAATATAGGCTACGTAGGTGTGGCTACTATCGAGATGCTGAAGTCTCGTACGTATCTGTGAATATGCGTGAACATGCATATTGGCGTTGTTGTCAGAGGCATCGAACAAGTCCCAAACCATTCGTGGTATGGAAGCCCCCAAGGGCGCAGGTTCACGATGGGTCTTAAGTTCAGAACATCATATCTCTGGCAGGGGTATCCGGATATACTCTCTCTCTAAACGTACGCCGAACACTCCCTTTGATTAGTGAACCCACCCCCGATTTACTAAAAACTAGAAATATACACAGAAGATTTATGTCGTTCAGGACTGGAACCTCGATAATGGGTAATGGGGTAAGTAACCACAGCCACTCACTCGGTTGTACTTGGCTACACCTAAGTGGAAATGCATATAGCGCGTAGGGCTCCCTACACCTCCCCCCCAACTCTCTCCCCGAGAGGCTCCTCTTAATGAACCGATTTACGCATATTCTGGCCATGTGCTAATTAGTTAAAAATACGTGGCTGCTGTTGACTCGGGACGATATGATTTGTAGGAAGTAGGACAGGGGAACGGAGTTGCCAGTACGGCTGAGATTTAACCGCGTTCCAGTGTAAGAATAACTCTGGTCATGCCCAGTCACTCGGATATTGATTCGATGAGAGTGCAACTTGAATAGCCGGGGTTTCGCTGGAAATTACCGCATAAGAACACGGGACGTTATGTTATTGTTTTTGCTCATGATCAGCGTCCCCGGAGGACAGGTTGCAACCGGTTGATAAAATGCGTCTGTAATTGTTTCTGTTTATGTGATATCATTCGTTCAGCCAAACAAACATGAGTTTGCAAGGAGCCAAAAACTTTCACAAGCTTGCATGAAGAACAAAAGGAAGTCTACCGCCTTTCTCCCCCCCTGTCGCCGCCGCATTGGCCCGAACGAATCACGGGCTTTGTTAGCCCTGCAACCAACTGCACGAAGATAATCTGGTGAGCGGGTTCGCAACGTTGAATTGCACTTTTGAATGACATCTCGCAACGGCCGCCATGGGACAAGTGCTCCAACCACAGTTTATGTTTTAAATTTCGGCTTGAGCATACTGCACTCGGTAGGTGACGAGAAATGGGTAAAGCTAATTAGATTCTAGACAATGGGAGCTATGTATACTACCCCGCTGGGACGTGGACAGTCACACGCACGAATAGACATGAGAGTTTGCGAATTTGACCAATCGGCTGATATCATAGTCTCTTTGCCTGGGTTGGGGCCAGATCCTCAAACTTTCTAAAGTTGATACCACCGAGGATTTGGGAAGCATTTGATGCTACTGCAAACTCGACTCTCGTGGTGGTTTGGCCCCCTTTCTGGCAATTTCAGGTAGTATAGCTCGGGAACCCACACTCCGAACCACGGAGATTCATACAAATGTCCACGCCGGTTTTGCGTTTGGTCGCGAGACTTTTGAGAACGTAAGGCTTTGGATAGTGTTCTCGTTTGTCGTGGCAATATTCTCTTGGATAGGAGATATTATCGTACTCCCGAACTTGACGGGTTCGTGGGGTCTCCAGCTAAATGAAATGGTGTTCACGAAATGGCTCTGGATGTCAGGCACTGAGCTCTAGATGTCGGATGTTCATTCTTGATCGTTCCGTCAATCGGCAGTCTGGATGGTGTGTACGTGTGAATAGGGATCGAGTGAGAAAATTGAATTCAAAGCAAAGAAGAGGTGGAAGGACATCATAATGTAATAGAGGATGGAAATTGAGAGTAGGATGGGGAGGAGTGAAGTATTTCGCTTGAAAGACTCCACAGAAGCGATCAAGATCCCTGACGTTGACCCGTTAGCTTTGATATTGTTAATATTGCTAAGCAATAATTATAAATGGCAGCTGCCTCTGGTACATAGACACGTATGCCTACTTAATCACTCGACTCGGCTTGTCATGATCAATAATTCTTTCTGCCTTCTCCCTACAACCATAACCAGAGCCCGTGATAGCTATAGATAGCACTGATAGCCGGCAAAGTCCTGGGGTATCATACAAACGTGGCACACTGCCGGCATGCCTTGAGAGGAGTAAGGCTCGAGTGGAGTTTTTACGGTCTGTATTGAAATCCACACTAGAGAAATTATGTGTAAGGATTGGTTAACCGGATGTTCCAGGGAGGGGTCAAAGCTTTCTTTGCTGTTAGAGTCCAAGTGCAACTCAGCTCCACACCGGCGAGCCAATTGGAGGTATTCAACTCGGGTATCTATAGCGTATTACCTGGTCTAGCTCCCCGTTTTTTTTGTAGCTCGTGCAGCTTGCATACCCGATGTCAAGAGCAACTTTTATTCGGCTTTGAATCTTGAAGCCGCATGTCAATCTAGCAGAACTGAAATCAGACAAATAGAACTGGTGTACTCAATCGTTCCTGCAAGTACTAATAGAACAACGAGTTGAACCAGATAACAGGCCGTAGGGACCTGGATTCTGCAATGTACCTGCTATCTCTGAAACCGACGGCTTGAAATTTTGTATAGCAAGGCTAAATTGTTTGATAGCCGTGCAGATCAAGTATTTGTGAGTAAGAGTAGGCTCAGGCATGAACGTACGCGGCGAACGCGCCCGAGACCCAATGTAGGAATTCCCCTTCTGGCAGCTGGGGCCATGGGGGCGTCGGCCGGTCTGGGACACTGCCGAATAAGCACCGCGCAACAAATTTCTCGTTCGAGGGAAAGCCAGACATATCTGAAGATCAGCTGCGTGTTCCACCGTGCTTCGTAGGAAATCGAGGCATAGTTTTTGCTCGATCGAAGATAACGCTTACACCGCTGAGGGAAAATGCTGTCTTGAGTGTGATATCACATGCACATATATGCAGCAAAGCTCGTATACGTATTGAAAGTATGTACGGCTTGCTCTTACACGTACTCAGTAAGTTGACATACCACGATGAACTCAAGGCCGTTGAAAGTTTGGTAAAGTGACAACTAAATCCCTAACCCGAAAGTAATCTCGCAATATAATCTGACGCACATAGTTTAATTTACGCACTACAGCGCTTACTGAATAGAATCGAGAGTCGTTTAATTAGTGCATTAGTACTATAGCTGGTATCACTCTGAAGCGCTCAACGGATGAAACCGAGACTGTGTCTGCCGCATCACGAGCCAAAAGATGTTCGGAGGTCCTCCCGTCACGACAGACAGCAATGTGAAAGTCCAAAAGAGCATACCAGCAACGCTAGGCAACAGTGGTTCTTGAATACCAGTGTAACCTAGGAAGATGAGAGAGGACCCTTTGGCTGATGGTAAATCTCTATCAATTCGGAAGAACCAAAGTTATCAATTCTCGCTGTGTTTATTACTGATTGGATGGAGTCGGCATCCGCAGAATGAAAACCCATAATAGGTATTTCATTCACAACCACATTTTCTCGTGCCTAGACTCCAGCCGTAAGGCGGCTGGATCTATTCGGCAGGCTAGGCACGAGAAACAAACAACTGCAAGGTCACTTCTCATCACATTTTGTTGCAGTAATATTGCGTCCGCTTCAGGTGGCGGGCGGCGGGCAGTATTGCAGGCCTAAAGACTGTAGGATCCTGCAGAAATACGTACTCCCACAGAAAGATGTTCCTTGACACCCGCTCCCGCTGTATGTACCCTAAACGTGTACTTTAGCCATACTCTAGTTTTGGGGAAACGTTCCCGGTACATCGCAATTGTAGGACTTGGACCAACCACGATGCTTTTCTCCGAGCTTTGATCCAAATGGTGGTTGGGCTTACCTAGCGTGATACTAGTCTACCGCCGCGTGTTTATGTAGAGTACCGTTCACACGCGTCCGCGGCAGACGCAGTTACAGCGATCGTTGCTTTTTCTCCCCAGAGCCACAACACGACCGCAGCTAGTAGTTCTATTCAAGAAGGTGACAGTGGTATTCCCTTGTACATTCGGTTCGTCAGGCCCAATACTAACCACCTGCTCGGACATGGGCTTTCCAATGGTATCTGACTCGCCTTTAGGGCCGTGTACCCACCCATCCGTCTGGGTTTTCTCGACGTTTGTGGTGTTGTGGCCAACAAACCAGTTGCATGAATCACTTTTATTTCAACTGAGGGCTGCCTGCAGTTATATCTTCTTTTGGCAGAACATCAAGCCATGATTGAGTATAATGGAAGAAGGCCGAAATCTTTGCATGATGAATCAGTTCTAATATGCACTCACTACCTTGATGTGCATGTAGGAGACTTCAATTTTGGCACCAATTGGTCAATTCGGACTGTCTGCTTTTTTGGTGATGTAACAATCCCGAAAAGGTTCGAATAATGAGACTCAGCTGGCCGGTTATATAAACAAACCTTTGCGCGCAGCCTTGTGTGTACACGTATATATATCTTGTCTTCCCACCATCCTTTAAAGCTTGCTGTCCGCCCTGTGCGGATGTTGCCGATTCCCGGTCGGTATATCAATTTTACTAATTCCGTGTAGCGGCGGATCCCCCTCTAAATTCTCCGGTCGTTTCCAATCCCTACTTAGCTGAAAGTCACGCACCACTTCGCCATCTATCCTCGTCGTGTTTCACCACAGATAACGACTTCAATCCTGATCGAAATGACGTCTCATCAATCCTCATTAAAGGGCCCCAAGGACCAGTCATCATCATCGTCGCGGACCAGCAAAGTCGATTCCAATGCCTTGCGGCTCCGCGAGAACCAGCGGCGCTCGCGTCTACGGAAAAAAGAATACTTAGCGTCGCTGGAAACTCGGTTCCGAGATTGTCAGCGAGCTGGGATCGAGGCTTCTGTTGAGGTTCAAACTGCAGCTAAACGCGTTGTTCGTGAGAATATTCGTCTCCGGGAACTGTTGCGTGCAAAAGGCGTGTCTGATACCGAAGTCGACGGCTGGGTACGGGAGACAACAGGCGATGGCGATGGCGATGTGATGGTCGCCCCAGTAGATGCGGCTATGAAAGCGCTTGCTAGACGGCCTTGTACCGGCGATGCTGTGACCCCCGAAGAAAGCGGAAGGCGAAAAAGCACAGGCATGGTGAACGAGCGAAGCCGTAATGGTGGTGGTAGTGAATTCAATGTGCAGACACGTGGGATCAGTGAGGAATTGTCAGGTCGCCAACCCCAACAGCAAGAGATGACATCCCCGAGAAGCTCTGTCTCTTCGGCTTTACATTCCCCACTGTCACCGGCACGTAGCTTTTCGGCATTACCAATGACTCCGCCGCCAGCTGTCTCCCCTGACCCTCATCCGACTTCTCGTCGTCCATCCATGTCTTCATCGTTCACCCCACTGTCGTCACCAGGATACACTTCAGGCATGGGGCAACTGTACTCTTACCATTCTTTATCGTCACCGCCACCTTCCCACCCTTCCCCGGCTACCGCAACGCAGTTTTCGGACCGCTTCATGATGCACCAGAATCAGCAACAGCAGCATTTCATCGGACACGATACCCACGGCTCTGTGCCCTGCGATGTTGCGAGATCTATGATTGTGCAAATGGCAACTGAGGGGAGCGTAGATGTGCTGACGAGGGAGTTATGTCCGCACGGCCCCTTGCAAGGCTGTGTAGTGAATACTGGCGTTTTGTTTGGTGTTATGGATAGGACTTGTGTTTAGGAGAGATGGCAGGATGACAAGATGAAAGTTATTTTGACCTCGGCAAAGATCGTGATAGACGTTTTCTCCCCATTTATCTGGCACTTATTATTTTGTTCTCTCTCTCGTTCGCTCTATTGTCTTGTTTTCTTTCTTTCTCTCTACCTTGTATTTATCTACTTTTCGTCGCTGCTACTTCTAGTTTGGATGGAGTTGGAGTTTGGGGCCGTCTACTATAGTGTTCCGGTCATGACGTCACTTGTGTATTCATTTTCTTCATTCTTTTTGGCGTCAAGCTTTCATTCGACTGGGAATCATGGTTTTAGGATGTACCATAGGAGCGATGGATATCTGCCTGGCATAGGGTGTAAGTTATGAACCTCTCTATGTACCCAATGGATGATGAGAGACGTGTGTAGTCCAGTTGAGGCGATTTTGAGCAGCTGCGTCCTTGGCGATGCGCGTGGAACTGAAAGGTGCTAAAAGCACAACCCTGAGCAACAGGAAGATTTGCAGGCAATGGGATCACAGGTTCTTTCACTTGCAGTTTCGCCGAATTGGTAACGTACACCAGTGGGTCTATTTGTGTGGAGTACAGCATTGTTGGGATTCGAGTTACTAAGTTTGGAATTCTCATTGGGTAAAAATTTTAGTTGAGGATGGAGGGTCTAGCGTTCTCTCATTCTCAAACTTTCACCTCGCGATCCTACGGCCGTGAAGTGGAGGACTGTAGGATTTTGCTAACGAGGCAAAGTCCACGGATATTAATGAATCCATTTTAATAAATTCATGAACGACAATACCGAGTGAACGTCTGTGATCATGAAGCCACGGATACTTTTCTGTTTGGATTGGAGGAAGTGTGGTTTGTTTGATTCGAATAGGCAGGTGCGGATGGTATGTTACTCTCATACCTTTCTCCTAGCTCGTTCGTCGAAAAAGGCAAACAAAACTTGGGAACGAAAGCGATGGTTATGCGTTGGAAGCGCAGGACACCAATTCCAATCGGTTTCTGTGGAATTCGATTCCAATTGATCCCCGCTATAATCTGAGCAATCGGAAGTATATATCTATCTGACGGGGTATTCATGGGTTTATGCGGGGTGATGCTCGCCAAAACCCGCTACTCCATGTAAAATAAGGTTTGTATGGGTATTCGAGCACATACGTACGTGACCATTCACGGGGGTTTGGAATGTTCTCGGCTCATGGAAATAACTGTGTCTGCACGCGGGAGTTCAAAGTTGGTCGATATGTTAAGTACATCCTAGATGCCGTGTTTGCAAGCCTTGTCAATCTCTAGTATCCGGTGAACACGCATACGAGAAGACGAACAAAGTCACAAATCATATTATCTCCACCCTCAGAGATGGTAATCATACACCCTGCAACCCTATTTTATGCCTCGAGTGATTGGACCGGTTACATACAACTGTCCAACATCCGATGCTAGTACGAGAAGGTGCATGCATGTAACGGAAATCGCAGATTGCATGCAGATACAATCTTGTGTGGCAGCGGGTATACCTTCTCGGTATTGAGGTGTGGGAATAAACAGCAAGTGCACTTTTGAAGCACGTACCTCTCAAGATGATAGCAATCAAAGACACATAGGATTAGCTTATGCTGTTTATTCTCCAAACCCCAGTACCAGGTGCATGTTTGATGGACTAAAGATTGGTCATTTATTGGGGGCGTCGGTGGTGTGGGGGAAATTGAGGACGCAGAGCCAGCGCAGTAAAGTAAAAGTCGTTATTCTACCCGAAATTTGCAAGTATCAATGCTATCAATCCCTTTGCAGAAATGCACATGTTGTAGCATGTAAGGTTAAGTTCAACGGCAGACAGTCCGTTTGTGTATCATATCTGGCGCACCATTCCAAATGCTTGAAATAAAATAGTGTTTCAAAATTTCCGATGTGATGGTGCAGGGATTGAGCGCCATAGCGCGTGGATTACTCCTTCATCGACACATTCTTCAATTTTGTGCACATGTGCATATATGTGCTGCTGCGCTGCACGTCGTCAATAATGACCTCGCGTCGATCCAACTTAATCTAAATGCTGAGAAGCGACTGCTTGTGTGGCTTTTCTGGTCTGTGCTTTTAGTTTCTTACAGTAGATTTCGGTGTATCAGTTGCAGACCTCTTCCTCCCCGTTGACTTACCGCACATATATGTATGGTTAGATAGGTTGGGATGGTGCAGGGAGCATCCAATTTTACAGGTGGAGGGCGTTTGCGGGGTGTGGCTCCAGGCTCTGGCGAATGTGGTCTGTGAATACTTTTTCTCTTCTTCCTATGCACTCTATCTCCGCTTGTGCTTGTTTTCTCCAATCCCTGTATCTATCCAGCAGTACTAGTTTCCTCTCAGTGTGCTTGTCTAGCATCCTTCTCCGTTGATGTTCTGGAACAGCTTTAGACTAGACTATGTTTCTACTTTGACTAGCACAACACCGAACTGTTACATGACGTACCGTAGAGTTCAGCGAAGTTAAGATATCGCACCGAGATTTGTAGATCCTTTCATTCCAGAGATTGGCCGGTGTTAATCTAATATATATACACATGCTTTGTCGGCTCGAAGCATTCTCATTGGCTGACTTGTGGTACGTACCTCTAAGAAGGATTTTTATTGGCTGACAACCCACAGCTTCAATCATTTCGATGGCTTGG